>OLOX01001445.1_pt1 | contig 22424 bp, 19 predicted proteins | sample 1672091 | NCBI WGS metagenome assembly OLOX01 (sample SAMEA3136644, study PRJEB25190) | human gut metagenome | reverse complement strand
CTGCCGGAGCGGTGCTTAAGCCGCAAGGCGGGAATTGTGCGGTGTTGCCTTAATTGGGGGTAAGCGGACTGGGCGGCAGTGCGCTGCCGCAGCTTTTGCAGCCCTGCTTACAATATTACAAGTTTATCATAGCGTTTTTTAGCGGGTTATGCAAGGCAGCGGGCACGGGATGGTCAAAATAATTTTACAATTCCAACATAAATTTATGGTATAATACCACTTACGTTAAAAAGATTAGGAGAGTTTTTAAGATGGCATGGGTCACAAAAGACAGCGTTGAACAGTATGAAACGCCCGAATCGAAAAAAGAATATACCAAACAGGAAAAAGCTGCCAACTGGTGGTATTACCACAAGCTGTACGTTGGCATTGCGGTCATCGCCGTGGTGCTGGTGGTGTGGATGGTGCACGATGTTGTTACCCGGGTGCGGCCGGACTACCGCGTTGGCTATGTGGGCAGCAGCAACTTGCCGACAGATACGGTAACGGCCCTGGAAAACACGCTGGCCGCCTACTGTGATGACCGCAATGGCGACGGCAAGGTGGTAGTGGAGCTGGTGCAGTATAACCTGGATTTTGATTCCGAGAGCGAAAACACCGATGCATACACCCAGATGGCTGATGTGACCCGGCTTTCGGCGGATTTATCCAGTGAGGATGGGCCTTACATCTTTATCATGCAGGATACCGATTACGCGCAGCAGTTTGCGGAAACCACCGGCGATTTGCAGTACCTGGACGGCACCATGCCCGACACGGAGAATGTGGATGAAAATGATAATGTGATCGTGGACTGGACCAAGATGGTTTACCGCTGGACGGACTGCCCGGCTCTGACCGGTCTGGATTTGGGCACCTACACCGGCCTGACGATGGTGGATGACCTCCAGGGCGAAAACCAGGACATCATGAAAAACACCTACATAGGCCGCCGCGCGTATTATACCGACAAAACCGCGCTGGAAAGCGAAACCTATGATGCCCTGTGGAACATCTTGACCGCGGGTGCCGTTTCCACCGTGGGGCAGCAGTGATGCGCTACCGCCCGCTAAAAAAGCCGGCCCCCATGCCGGAAAACCCCTACCACCGCATCTTTACCCCCATGCCAAGCTTTGAGGATCTGGTGCGGAAGGCGAGGGAAGAGGAAAAGAAATTAAAAAGTAATAAAGAATAAAGAAAAATGAAGGTGTGCCTGCGGCACGGATTGAGATATCAGGCTGCGGGCACGCATAAAAGAATGGCAGGAAGTTTATGTTTTCTGAGCGGCGCTGCGCGCCGCGGTCCACCAAAATTATTCATTATTCTTTATTCACTATTCTTTCAATCAAAAAGCAGGGCTTCGGCCCTGCTTTTTTTGCTTTTTTTGATGGTGCCCTATTGCGATACAGACCGTTTTATAGTATAGTAAAATATGAATAACCATGGAATGTGAGGAACCTGTCTATGGATCAGTTGCAGCAGGCCCGTGCGCAGATTGACGAGATCGACGCAAAGATGGCCGCATTGTTTGAACAGCGTATGCAGGCAGTGGGCCAGGTGGCACAGTACAAGGCGCGCACCGGCAAACAGGTGTTTGACCCGGCACGCGAAGCCCTTGTGCTGGAAAAGAATACCGCCCGCGTGCAGAACCCGGAACTTCAGCCCTATTACCGCGATTTTTTGAAAAAAGTGCTGGCGGTTTCCCGCGCGTACCAGCATGTTCTGATCGGGCAGGATGTTGCCGCCTACCAGGGGGTGGAGGGCGCGTGGTCCCACATTGCGCTGCGTCAGCTGTTCCCCTTTGCCAAGGCACAGGCGTGCTCCACCTGGAACGAGGTGGTGGAAGCCGTGGAGCGGGGCGATGCTTACTGCGGCGTTCTGCCGTTTGAAAATTCCAACGCGGGCGATGTTTCCGCTGTGCTGGACCTGCTGTATGCCCACCCTGGCCTGAAAGTAGCCCGCATGTGCGACCTGCCCATCCGGCAGGACCTGCTGGCACTGCCGGGCGTGCAGCTGAGCGAGATCAAAACGGTCATCAGCCACCAGCAGGCGCTGGCGCAGAGTGGGCCATTCTTGAAACTGCACCACTTTGCCACCAAAGCCTGGGGTAACACAGCGGATGCCGCCCGCTATGTGGCGGAACAGGGCGACCAAACCCTGGCAGCTATCGCTTCCGCCGAAACAGCCAAGCTGTACGGGCTGCAGATTTTGGCCGAGGGCGTGAACGAGGACGGCGACAACACCACCCGCTTTATCGTGATTGAAAAAGAGGGCGCCCAGCGGCAGCCGATCGCCGCCGCACCGGGGCAGCGGCTTTCGATGCTGTTTACGGTGGACCACAAGCCGGGGCGGCTGGCGCGGGTGATCCAGATCATCGGCGAGCGCGGCTTTAACATGGAAACCATCAAAAGCCGTCCGCTGCCCCATGTTCAGTTTGAATATTATTTTTATGTTCAGCTTGTCTGCCCGGCCAATGCCGCAACGGACGATTGCGCCAAGCTGGTGCATGAGCTGGAAAACGTGTGCCGCACGGTGCGGATACTGGGTGTATTTGACCTGTAAATGACGGAAAAACACGGGAGGAATTGTTATGAAATTGACCATGCAGCTTGGCAGCCGCAGCTATGATATCATCCTGAAAAGCGGGTGCCTGGCCAACCTGTACCAGTTTGCCAATGTTGCCAACCGCAAGGTGTTTATCCTGACGGATTCCGGCGTACCGGAGCAGTATGCCCAGACCGTGCTGGCCCAATGCCCCAATGGAATGGTGTACACTGTGCCCCAGGGCGAAGCCAGCAAAAGCCTGAAAGTGTATGGCCAGGTGCTGCAGGCCATGCTGGAGTTCAACATGACCCGCAAGGACCTGCTGGTGGCAGTCGGCGGCGGCGTTGTGGGGGACTTGGGCGGGTTCTGCGCGGCATCTTATATGCGCGGCATTGATTTTGTCAACTGCCCCACCACCACCCTTTCCCAGATCGATTCCTCCATTGGCGGCAAAACCGCCATTGACCTGGGCGAAACCAAAAACATTGTTGGCGCTTTCTGGCAGCCCAAGGTGGTGCTGGTGGATTTTGATGCCCTGGCAACGCTGCCCCGCCGCCACTTTGTCAACGGCCTGGCGGAGGCCATCAAGGCGGGTCTGATTGCTGACCCGGAGCTGTTTGCCCTGTTTGAGTGTGAACACCCCGAAGAAAACATTGAGCGCATCATCTACCGTTCCCTGCGCGTGAAGAAGAACGTGGTGGAAAACGATGAGCACGAGCAGGGCCAGCGCGCCTGCCTGAACTTTGGCCATACCATCGGCCATGGCATTGAGGCTGTCAAGGGGGTGCGCGGCCGCCGCACCAACGGCCTGTTCCATGGCGAGTGCGTGGCGCTTGGCATGCTGCCTATGATCGAGGATAAATCCCTTGTGCGCCGCACCCGCGCCATCTACCGCACTTTGGGCCTGCCCACCCGCACGGGTGTGGACAAAAATAAGGTGCTGAGCTATATGCAGCACGACAAAAAGAGCGCGGGCAGCACCATTACCGTCATCAAGGTGCCCGGCCTGGGCTGTTGGCGCGCCGATAAGATCCCCATGACCGAACTGCCCGCCCTGCTTGGCATCAAGGAAAACGAGGACTGAGCCGATGAAAAATACCTTTGGCAATGCATTGGGCCTGACCATTTTTGGCGAAAGCCACGGTGCCGCCGTCGGCGCTGTGCTGGACGGCCTGGCCGCGGGGTTGCCGGTGGATGAAGCGTACATCGCCGAGCGGATGGACCGCCGCCGCGCCCGCGGAGATGGGCTTTCCACCGCCCGCACCGAGCCGGATGTGGTGGAGTTTTTGAGCGGTGTGGTCAACGGCCATACCACCGGCACCCCCATCACCATGATGATCCGCAACACCAACACCCGCAGCGGAGATTATGCAAAAACGGCGGATCTGCTGCGCCCCGGCCACGCGGATTACACGGCATATGCCAAATATGAAGGCTGGCAGGATGCCCGCGGCGGCGGCCACTTTTCCGGCCGCATCACCGCAGCCAGCGTGGCTGCGGGTTCGATCTGTGAGCACATTCTGGCACAGCGCGGTATTAAGGTGTATACCCACATTGCCCGTTGTGCCGGGGTGGAGGATGCTCCGCTTTCCAGCTCTGCCGGTTTGATTATGGCGGAACCACAGCCGGGCCATTTTGCCCTGTTGGACCCCGAAAAAGAAGCCCCCATGCAGGCAGCCATCCGCGCAGCCGGGGCCGAGGGCGACAGCGTGGGCGGTATTCTGGAAACTGTCATCACCGGGGTGCCCGCGGGCATCGGCGAACCGTTCTTTGACAGTGTGGAAAGTGAGATCGCCCACCTGGCGTTTGCCATCCCAGCTGTCAAAGGCATTGAGTTTGGCGCGGGCTTTGCCTTTGCGGACCTGCGCGGCTCCCAGGCAAACGACCCGTTTACCATGCGGGACGGCAAAGTGGTAACGGCCACCAACAAAAACGGCGGCATCAACGGCGGCATTGCCAACGGCATGCCCATTGTGTTCCGCACAGCGGTAAAGCCCACCCCCAGCATTTATAAAGAACAGGATACCGTGGATTATATCGCCAAGGCAGATGCAAAACTGCAGATCAAGGGCCGGCACGACCCCTGCATTGTGCCCCGTGCTGCTGTGGTGCAGAACACCCTGGCAGCATTTGCCGTGCTGGACCTGCTGACCGTGCATTACGGTACGCTGGGGCAAAAGTAATACAGCCGAAGCAAACAGAAAGGAAGCGCAACATGGAATACGGTCTGATCGGAGCCAAACTGGGCCACAGCTATTCCAAAATCATCCATGAGGCCGTGTGCGGCTATTCCTATGAGCTGCATCCGCTGCCCACGGAGGAAGAAGCCCATGCCTTTATGCAGGCAAAGGCGTTCAAAGCCATCAATGTTACCATCCCGTACAAAAAGCTGGTCATCCCATATTGCGATGAGGTGGAACCACGTGCGGCGGCCATCGGTGCAGTGAACACCGTGGTCAACCGGGATGGCAAGCTGTATGGCTATAATACGGATTATACCGGCTTTGCCTACCTGGCCCGCTGCCACGGCGTGAAGTTTGCCGGGGCTGTGGTGCTGGTGCTGGGCACCGGCGGCACCCACAACACCGTCACGGCTGTCTGCCAGGACGCCGGAGCCAAACAGGTGCTGACCGCCAGCCGCACCGGCAAGGACGGTGCCCTGACCTATGAGAAAGCCCAGCAGCACCCGGAAATCAATATCATTATCAACACCACCCCGGCGGGCATGTACCCCAATAACGGCAGCTGCCTGCTGGACCTGCATGCCTTCCCCAAGCTGGAAGCCGTGCTGGACTGCGTTTATAACCCGTTCCGCACCGAACTTTTGCTCCGTGCGGAGGAACTTGGCGTGCCCGCCTACTGTGGGTTCGAGATGCTGGTGGCGCAGGCAGTGTACGCGGCGGAGCACTTTACCGGCCAAAAGCTGCCGGAAGCTGTGATCGCTGACACCCACCGCAAGCTCAAGCGAGATCTTTCCAACGTGGCCATCATCGGAATGCCGGGCTGCGGCAAGTCCACCATCGGGCGTGCTCTGGCCAAAACGCTGGGCAAAACCTATGTGGATCTGGATGAAGTGATCGAGAAAAACACCGGAATGCCCATCCCGGATATCTTTGCGCGTGAAGGCGAGGCATCGTTCCGCAAGTACGAATCTCAGGCTGTGGCGGAGATCAGCAAGCAGACACGGCAGGTCATCGCCTGCGGCGGCGGGGTGATCAAAACACCGGGCAACGCCCGCGCCCTGCGCCAGAACGGCCCTGTGCTGTGGGTGCAGCGCCCGGTCGAACGGCTGGCAACCGGCGGGCGGCCGCTTTCCACCGGGCTGGACGCCCTGCGCAAGATGGAAGCCGAGCGGATGCCGCTTTACCGCGCAGCGTCCGATGCCGCGGTGGATAACACCGGCCGCCTGGAAAACACAGTAGAAACCGCCGTGCAGGCGTTTGAAACAACATTTGATGCCTGAACGGCACGAAAGAGGGGAACACCGTGGAAGCAACCGTTGCAGCCATTGAACCGGGCCGCCTGGCCGGAACCGCTGCAGTGCCGCCCAGCAAAAGCGCGGCACACCGCGCTGTGGTGTGCGCGGCCCTGGCCGCCGGTACCAGCCACATTGGCAATGTGGAATTTTCGCAGGATATTCTGGCCACGTTGGGGGCTGCCCAGCAGCTGGGGGCCAAGGTGGAGCGGGGCGAGCATGAGCTGACCATTACCGGCCGCGGCAATGCGGACGGTTTTGCCACCATTACCCGCCCGGTGTTCTGCAACGAAAGCGGCAGCACACTGCGGTTTATCCTGCCGCTGTTCAGCCTGACGGCCCAAAAAGTGCGCTTTACCGGCGCAGGCCGCCTGATGCAGCGCCCGCAGGAAATTTATGCCCAGCTGTTTGAGCGCCAGGGGCTGCGTTTTGAACAGAACGAGCAGGGCATTACGATTTTTGGCCGCCTGTGCCCCGGTACCTTTACGCTGCCGGGCAATGTGTCCAGCCAGTTCATCAGCGGGCTGCTGTTTGCCACCCCGTTGATGGAAGCCCCCAGCACCATTGAGGTGCGCGCTCCCTTTGAAAGCCGCAGCTATGTGGACCTGACCACAGACGCGATGCAGAAATTTGGCGTTAAAGTTTCGGTCCGCGCCCGCAAGGATGGCTCCGCCACCTACAAAGTGGCAGCGCCGCAGCATTATGCGGCAGCAGACATGGATGTTGAAGGCGATTACAGTCAGGCGGCGTTTTTGGCCGTGCTGGGCAGCACTGTGGGCGGCATTACGATAACGGGTCTGCCCTCCGGTTCCCACCAGGGAGACCGGGTGATCCTGGATATCTTAAAGCAGTGCGGCGCAAAGTTTGAGCGCAGCGGCAGCCATGTGACCTTCCATCGCAGCCTGCTGAAGGCGGTGGAGATCGACCTGGCCGATTGCCCAGACCTTGGCCCGGTGCTCATCGCACTGGGGTGCTTCTGCAGCGGCACCACCATCATCCGCAACGCCGGGCGGCTGCGCATTAAAGAGTGTGACCGCATTGCCGCTATGCAGGAAGAGCTTGCCAAGATGGGCGGCACGGTAAAAGCGGACGGCGATACCCTGACAATTGAGGGCTGCGCCCTGCACAAGCCCACGGCGCCGCTGAACGGCCATAACGACCACCGCATTGTAATGGCAATGGCCGTTGCTGCCCTGGCCGCAGGCCAGCCGGCGGTCATCGAGGGGGCCAACGCGGTCAACAAAAGCTGGCCGGATTTCTTTGAGGTCATCAAGGGCCTGGGGGCCCATGTAACAAATCAGGGGTGAAAGCAAAATGGACGGGATGGATAAAAACAAAACGTTTTTAATTGTGGGCCTGGGCCTGCTGGGCGGCAAATATGCCCAGGTGCTCAGCCAGAAAGGCTACCGCGTGACCGGCATTACCCACAGCCAGAGCACGCTGGATTATGCGCTGGAACACGCCTATATCTGCGAGGGCCGCAACGAAAACTTTGACGACCTGGTGCAGAACGCGGATTACATCATCTTTGGCCTGTACCCCACTGTGCTGCTGGAATGGGTCAAGCAGTACGGCTACCTGGTCCGCCCCGGCACGCTGGTAACCGATGTTTCCGGCGTAAAGCGCGGCGTGGTGGAGCCGGTGCAGCAGATGCTGCCGGAGGGCGTGGAGTTCATTGCCAGCCACCCCATGGCCGGCCGTGAGACCAGCGGCGTGGCCCACAGTGCCGAGGTAAACTTTGCCCCGGCAAACTTTATCATTACCCCCACCGAAAAAAACACTCCGGAAGCCATTGAATGGTGCCGTACCCTGGCCCGCACACTGGGGTTTGCCCGCATTAGCGTGCTCAGCCCGGCAGAGCATGACCACATGATCGGCTATGTCAGCCAGCTGTGCCATGCCATTGCCGTCAGCCTGATGTGCGCCAGCGATAACACCGAGCTTGCCAAGTATACCGGGGACTCTTTCCGCGACCTGACCCGCATTGCGCGCATCAACGATAAAATGTGGGCGGAGCTGTTCTTGTGGAACAAGGATAACCTGATTAGTGAGATCGATATGTTCAGTGATGCACTTGCCACCATGCGCCAGAAACTGGTGGATGACGACCGCGAGGGGCTGGAAAAAATGTTCCGCCTTTCCACCGAGCGCCGCAAGGCATTTGATAAAAAATAACCGGGAAACCGGTCTGTTTTGCCGGAAGGGAGGCGGCCTTTATGCCCCGTAAAGAAGGACAGAAATTAAAGCTGCTTACGTTGTTGGAAATTTTTGTGCGGGAAACCGACGAAAAGCACCCCATCAGTGTGCCGCGCATGGTAGAACTGCTGAAAGAGCGCGGCATTGTGGCAGAGCGCAAAAGCGTGTATGACGATATCCAGACCCTGAACGAAATGCCGGATACCCCCTTTGAGATCGTGCAGCAGCGCGGCCGCGGGGGCGGGTATTATATGGTGGATACCCCGTTTGAACTGGCGGAGCTGAAACTGCTGGTGGACGCTGTGTATGCCAGCAAGTTCATCACCGCGCGCAAAAGCAAGGTGCTGATCGAAAAGCTGGGACGGTTCACCTCCCGCTACCGCCAGGAGGAGCTGGACCGCAAGGTGCTGGTTTCCGGCCGGGTGAAAAGCCAGGAGGAAAAGATCCTTTACAGCGTGGATACCCTGCACAGCGCCATCACCGCGGGCAACCAGGTGCGGTTCAAATACTGTGACTGGGACCTGCAAAAGCAGATGGTGCCCCGTCATGAAGGCCAGCTGTACACCGTCAGCCCCTGGGTGATGGTGTGGGAAAACGGAAACTATTATATGATCGCCTATACCGAAGGCCGCCTGAAGCACTACCGCGTGGATAAAATGCGCAAGGTGGAGCTGCTGCCGGATACCGAACGTGAAGGCGCTGAGGAATACGCCGAATTTGACGTAAACCAGTATATGCAGCAGATGTTTGATATGTTCAACGGCCCGGTGCGCAAAGTGACCATGCGGTGCGAAAACCGCTTGGCCGGGGCGATGATCGACCGGTTTGGCACGGGGGTTACCCTGGTGCGCAACCCGGATGGCGACCACTTTAATGTGGTGGTAAATGTGCAGGTCAGCCCCCGGTTTTACGGCTGGGTGGCCGGCTTTGGCACAGGGATCGAAATTCTGGACCCACCCAGCGTGCGTGCAGAAATGAAGAAAAAGCTGGATGAGCTGGAGGGCCTTTACCGCTGATGCAGACAGCAAAACAAAAGCTCAAACGCGCAGCACCGTGGTTGTTTTTGCTGCTGGTGCTGGCCGGGCTTGCCGCAGTGCGCGGTCTTGCCGCCAATTATGAGATCGGGTACGAGATCATGAACGGCGACTTCCAGAATTATAACCCGGTGCGCCACCTGCTGGCCGGGCAGGTACCTTATCGTGATTTTACCGTCTACCTTGGTGCGGGCGAGCTGTACAGCGTGGGCGGTTTGCTGCTGGTGCTGGGCAACAGCTTTGGCCGCAGCATGTTTGCCACAAACTTTTGCACCTGGTTCTATTTTGAGCTGCTGGTGCTGGCGGTCTGCCTGGTGGTCATCGGCACTGCCCGTGCGGCCCGCGCGGCAGCGCTGGCGCTGTGCAGCGTGTTTTTTGCCTATGTGCAGGGGGCAAACCTGCCGTTTGCCGGTCAGGTGAACACCCTGCTGAGCTATGCTGCCGCCAACGGCAACAGCGCCCGCATGATGCGCTCCGCCGCTTTAACACTGGCGGTACTGGTCATCCTGCTGGGACTGCATTTCTGCCAGCAGGATACAAGCAGGCGGCTGTTGGCCCCGGCGGTGCTGGTGCCCTTTGCCGCAGGCTTTTTTGTGCCTTGGAGCAATGATATGGGCGGCGCTGCCTATATTTCCATTGCGCTGGGGTATGGGCTGTATCTCATCCGGCTGTATCGCAGTTCCATCGGTAAAATTGTGGTGCAGACACTGCGCTACATCGTTACCAGTGTGGTGGGGCTTGGCGTTTCGGTACTGCTCATCAGCTGGGGGCACCCGCTGGCCTGGCTGCGCCAGACCCGCGGAACCAGCGCTTACCAGACTTGGTATTACGGCAATACCCTCAGCGACCGGGTGTGCAGCGTGGCAGACCTGCACTGGCCGGGCGCGGCAGTGTTCTGCCTTGCGGCGGCACTGGCGTTTGCCATCGGTATTTTTGTCTGCCGCAGCAAACGCTCTGCTGTGTTGGCGGCCGGGGGCTTTGCCCTGACACTGGGCATGGTGCTGTGGAACCTGCTGTACGGCATGGTCAGTGCCTCCAACAATGGGCCCACGGGCGGCGCGGCGGCACTGGCTGCCGTACTGGCCCCGGCATGTATCATCAAAGCGGTGCTGCTGGTTTGCCAAAAGGTAAGCTTTCCGCAGGTTGCAGCGCGCATTGTGCCCGCAGGCTGTGCGGTGCTGGGGGCCGCTGTGCTGGCCGTCGGCATGGCCGGGCAGGTGCAGACCCGCATTGGCGGGCACGAGGGCTATACCTTTGTGCCGGAGCTGGGCGGCTGGATCGGCGACCAGGCCGAAAAGCTGGCAACCGAAAAGGAACTGACGGCGGGCAAGCGGCTGTTTGGCACCTATTCCAGCGCGCTGGAAGCCATGACTGGCCAGCTGCAGCCTACCGGCACGGATTACATCATCCATGCCCTGGGGGATCGCCAACGCCTGGCGTACTTGCAAACCTTCCAGCAGGGGAATTTTGACATTGTCGTGACCCCCAGCCCCAAGGTGGCCCCGCCGGAGCGGTGGAGCCGCAACGCCAACTGGTGGTTCTACCGGGAGCTGTACCGTTACTGGCAGCCGGTGGCAAACACCTTCCAGTCCGGCGGCATGCACCTTTTCTGGGAGCGCACCGGAACCGATAACAATCTGAACGTGGAAACCACGACCGCTGCCACCCTGCAGGGAGATGGCACTGTGCTGGTGACCGTAACGGCGGTGGACGCGGATTTTTGCGGTGTGGCGGATGTAACGCTGCACTATGGGCTGGTCAGCTCTGACAGCATGGACCACCCGTTTGACCGGCAGTTCCTGCATGTGACCTGTGTGACGGAAAACGAACTCTGCGCCGCCGCGGAACGCGACACCAACCAGGGCGATTTCTACCTGCCCACCGACCGCGACAGTTACGAGGTGCCTATCACCATTTCCAACGGTGTGGGGCAAATTCTGCTGACGGCAAAATCCGGCAGCGGCACCGTGTACCCGCAGGTAAACGCAGTTGAAGTGAATGCGACGTATCAGGATTGGGAGTACTTCTTCGAGTAACGCGGAAAAAACTGCAGGTCCGGCAGCGGGAGTGGAAAGTTGTAAAATCTGCTTCAGCGCCGCAGCAGAACCGCCGTTGGTTGAAACCGGATGGATTTTATGATATACTAAAATGATTGAAATGTGGCGTACAGAGAGGGGGCAGCAGGATTGCTCAGTGAAAATCAGCGTATCAGGGGCTTGATCAGCAGTGTGATTGATATTGTGCTGCTGATTGCCGCATACCTGCTGGCCAATTTCCTGCGCTTTAACTGGCTGCCTTTTTTTGAGGAGGGCGGCGCCGGCCCGGCACTGGATATTGCCCGCAGCCCTATGGTTGCCCTAGGGTGGGCGGGCTACGCCGTGGTGATGGTGCTGCTCTATTGGAGCCGCGGGCTGTATAACCCCTCCCGCCTGCGGGGGCTGTGGCAGCGCAGCACCACCATTGCGTTCGGCAACGCGCTGGGCGTGGTGGGCTTTATGGCGCTGCTCTTCGTTTTCCGCCTGCAAAACTTCTCCCGCGGGGTCATGCTGCTGCTGTACGGGTTCAGCACCGGCTTTTTGATCTTCAAGCGGATGATCAAGCGCTGGTATGACCGTGCCCGCAACCGGAAAGGGGAGGACCTGCGCCATATCTTACTGGTCGGCGGCGGCGATATGGCTGCCGAGTACCTGCTGGCACTCGAACATAACCCGTATTATGGCTTCCATGTGGATGGCTACCTGGCGCCTTATGCCAACCCGGACCTGGATGTGCGCTACCTGGGCGGATATGACAAAATGGAAGTTACGCTGGATGAACCCGGCATTGACGAGGTGGTGGTGGCCCTGGATGCCGCCGAGATGCACATGCTGACCCGCGCCTTTGCCGCCTGCGATAAGCACGGCACCCGCATTACCATGGTGCCGTTTTATAACGATTACCTGCCCGCCCGCCCCACCATTGATGTGCTGGGCGATTGTAAGCTCATCAACATCCGGCAGACGCCGTTTGATAATATCCTGAACGCCTTTATCAAGCGCGCCATGGATGTGGTGGGCAGCCTGGTGCTGATCGTGCTCACCAGCCCCATCATGCTGGGGGTGGCCATCGGCGTCAAGCTGTCCAGCCCTGGGCCGATCATCTTTAAGCAGGAGCGCGTGGGGCTGAACAAACGCCCCTTTATGATGTATAAGTTCCGCTCCATGCGGGTGAACGCCGCCGAGGATTCGGCTTGGAGCACCAACAGCGACCCGCGCAAAACGCGGTTCGGCAGCATTATCCGCAAATTCAGCCTGGATGAACTGCCGCAGTTTTTCAATGTATTAAAAGGGGATATGAGCCTGGTTGGCCCGCGGCCAGAGATCCCGTTCCATGTAGAGCATTTTAAGGAAGAAATTCCCCGTTACCTGGTGCGCCAGCAGGTGCGCCCCGGCCTGACCGGCTGGGCGCAGATCAACGGCCTGCGCGGTGACACTGATATTGCGGAGCGTATCCGTTATGATATCTGGTACATCGAAAACTGGACCGTTGCACTGGATATCAAAATTTTGTTCCGCACTGTGTTTGGCGGCAAAATGGTCAACGATGAAAAGATCCAGTAACCAACCAAAGGAGGGCTGAGGATGAAAAACGGCAAGCCGAAGGTAGCCATTGTGCATGACTGGCTGGTGGCATACGCCGGTGCAGACCGCGTGGTGGACTGTATGCACCATGTTTTCCCTGATGCACCCATCTATACCCTCGTCTATGACGAAAAAAACATGCCTGCGTGGTTCAAGGATTATGATATCCGCACCACCTATCTCCAAAAGCTGCCTTTTGCCACCAAGCTGTACCGTGCCATGCTGCCGTGGATGCCCCGCGCGTTTGAAGCACTGGATCTTTCGGAATACGATATGGTCATTTCGTCCTGCTCTTCCTGCAGCAAGGGCGTGATCACCCGGCCGGACGCCGTGCATATCTGCTACTGCCATACGCCCACCCGCTATGTCTGGGATTTTTATTATACCTACCGCAACAATGCCAACGCGCTGGTGCGGGCGGTCATGCCCGGCCAGATGCTCAAGCTGCGCCAGTGGGATAAGTGCGCCGCGGATCGGGTGGACTATTTTATCGCCAACTCGCATTATATTGCCAAGCGCATCAAAAAATATTACCGGCGCGACAGTGATGTAATCTACCCCTGCGTGCATATCAACGAAGAACCCTTTGTGCCCAAAGAGGATTTTTACCTTGTGGTGGGCCGCTTTACCTGGTACAAGCGGATTGACCTGGCTGTGGCAGCCTGCACCAAGCTGAACAAGCCGCTGATCGTGATCGGCGGCGGCGGCGAGGGCGACAAGCTGCGCGCCATGGCTGGCCCGACTATCCGCTTTTTGGGCGGCGGCCTGAGCGACGAAGAGGTGCGCGGCTATTATCTGCGCGCCAAGGCGTTCCTGTTCCCCGGCGAGGAGGATTTTGGCATTACCCCTGTGGAAGCCCAGAGCGCAGGCACCCCGGTGCTGGCCTTTGGCCGCGGCGGCGCCTGTGAGACTGTGCTGGATGGCAAAACCGGCCTGCTGTTTGACGAGCAGACACCCGAAAGCCTGGAAGCCTGCATCCAGAAATTTGAGACCGAAGGCGTGGCTTATCCCCCACAGCAGATCCGGGAACACAGCCGCAGCTTCAGCGAGCAGCGCTTTGAGGACGAGCTGCGGGATTACTGCACCCGCCGCTATGCGGACTGGCAGCGTGAGCTGGAAGCCTGCTCTCACCACGAAACCGCCAAGGAGGCCGAAGAGTGAACCCCATTGTGATCAATGGCACAGTGCTGTGTGACCCCATCACGGGCATTCCGCGCTTTGTGTATGAAGTTGTGACCCGGCTGGACCCCCTGCTGGAGGGCACCGGCCTGGATGTGCGGCTGTGCTACCGGGACGATGGCCGCCCGCTGCACCTGCCCGAACTGAAAAACATCAAAATTGTTCCGCTCAAGGCCATTAAGTATAGTTACAATCTGGTGGTGCTGCCGCGCTACCTGCGCAAACACCACGCCTTTTACGTTGGCCTTGCCAGCGATATGCTCATGACCCGCCGCAGCGTGGTGGTGCTGCATGATATCCGCCCCCTGGTAATGAAAACCGACCGTGCGTTTTTCCGCTTCAAGTTCTGGTTCCACTGCCTTTCCACCAAATGGTTTGCCCGGCGGGTGTTCACCGTCAGTGATAACCAGCGCCACCTGATCAGCGAGCGACTGGGCATCCCACTGGATAAGATCGGTGTGACCTATAACGGCTGGGAGCATCTGCAGAACGTCCAGCCGGACATGACGGTGTTTGACAAGCTGCCTGGCGTGAAGAAAAAAGAGTATTATTACGCACTGGGAAGCCTGGCCGGGCACAAAAACTTTAAGTGGGTGCGCGAGGTTGCCGCCCGCAACCCGGATAAAACCTTTGTTGTGGCCGGCGGCAAGGACCTTGCTGCCTTTGGCAGCGCCGAAGCAGATGCTGCCAAAAATACCAGCAATATCTTTTACCCCGGCTATGTGACGGACGGCCAGAACAAAGCGCTGATGCAGAATTGCAAAGGCTTTTTGCACCCCGCTGTGTTTGAAGGGTTCGGCATTCCGCCGCTGGAAGCGCTCAGCCTGGGGGCACCCATCGCCCTGGCCCGTGCCAGCTGCCTGCCGGAGCTGTATGGCGATACCGCCCGCTACTTTGACCCCTATGACTATGATGTGGACCTTGACGCGCTGTTTGCCAAGCCTGCGGCCCCGCCGGACAAGGTGCTGGCCAGGTACAGCTGGGAGAAAACCGCACGGTTCTGGCTGGACGAGATCAAAAAGTGCGCGGAAGCGTAAGAGCAGTTGGGACAGCCCCCGAAAAATAGAAGCACATAACGGTTCGGCAGGGTGGGGCTGCCTCGCCCTGCAGGATAGGGAAATACCTCTTACGCAGGGGGACATGCGGTGCGCCTACGCTGTGCACAGATGTTACGTGCATCAAGCTGTATAACCCACCCCGTAGGGGCGCACATTGTGCGCCCGCTGCATACCCCAAAATCACGCACCTGAAACACAAAAATCTACCCGCAAAAGGGAAGTGAATATCATTGGATAAAATAGCAGTTCTTATCCCCTGTTATAACGAATCTCAGACAGTACAAAAGGTTGTGATGGATTTCCGCCGCGTTCTGCCGGAAGCTACGATCTATGTGTACGATAACAACTCTACCGATGGCACGGCAGACCTGGCCCGCACAGCCGGTGCCGTGGTGCGCCACGAATACCAGCAGGGCAAAGGCAACGTCATCCGCCGCATGTTCCGCGAAATTGACGCCGAAGCCTATATCATGGTGGACGGCGACGATACCTACCCGGCGGAAGCGGCCCCGGAAATGGTCAAAGCCGTCACCGAACACCAGGCTGATATGGTGGTGGGGGATCGGCTTTCCTCCACCTATTACACCCAGAACAAACGCCCATTCCACAATTTTGGCAACGACCTGGTGCGGTTTTTTACCAACAACCTCTTCGGCGGCCAGATCAAGGATATCATGACGGGCTACCGTGCGTTCAGCTACCAGTTTGTCAAAACCTACCCGGTGCTGAGCCGCGGCTTTGAAATCGAGACCGAAATGACCATCCACGCCCTGCACCGCAACATGCAGGTGGAGAATGTGATCATTGACTATCGTGACCGCCCTGCAGGCAGCGAAAGTAAGCTGAATACCTATTCGGACGGCTTCCGCGTGCTGCGCACCATTGCACGGCTGTATAAAAACTACCGCCCGTTCGGCTTTTTCAGCACCCTGGCTGCGGTGCTTGGCATGATCAGCCTGTGCTTTTTGGCCCCTGTTCTGGGCGAATATTTTGCCACCGGCCTTGTGCCGCGCTTCCCTACGCTGATCGTGTGTGCTTGCGTACTGGTGGCGGCGCTTTTGCTGTTTATTTCCGGCGTGATCCTTTCCAGCCAGCTGACAAAGGATGACCGCGATTTTGAATTCCACCTGCAGCAGGTGCAGCAGTGGAAAAACCGTTCCGCTGATCCGTTCAGCCATTCTGCCAAATAACAAGGAGGTTCCCCATGAAACAGTATGATTACCTGATCGTCGGCGCTGGTCTGTTTGGCGCAGTGTTTGCACAGCAGGCTACCAAGGCAGGCAAAAGCTGCCTGGTGGTCGATAAGCGCGACCACATTGCCGGCAATATCTACACCGAAAATGTTGAGGGCATCAATGTCCACCGCTATGGCGCACATATCTTCCATACCAACAATAAAGAAGTGTGGGACTATGTGAACCAGTTCGCTGTGTTCAACCGCTATACCAACTCTCCGGTGGCAAACTATAAGGGCGAACTGTACAACCTGCCGTTCAACATGAACACCTTCAACAAGATGTGGGGCGTTGTGACCCCCGCCGAGGCCGAGGCAAAGATCGAGGAGCAGCGCGCTGCCCACTTTACCGCCGAGCCCAAAAACCTGGAGGAGCAGGCCATCAACCTGGTCGGCACCGATATTTACGAAAAGCTGGTCAAGCACTATACCGAAAAGCAGTGGGGCCGCCCCTGCACTGAGCTGCCGGCGTTCATCATCAAGCGCCTGCCGGTGCGCCTGATTTTTGATAACAACTACTTCAATGCGCTGTATCAGGGTATTCCCAACGGCGGCTACACCCAGATGGTGGCCAACATGCTGCAGGGTGTGGAAGTTCGCCTGGGTGTGAACTACCTGGCTAACAAGGCTGAACTGGATGCTCTGGCTGACCGTGTGATCTACACCGGCCCCATTGACGCTTATTTTGATTACTCCCTGGGCACCTTGCAGTACCGCAGCGTTCGCTTTGAAACCGAAACGCTGGCCTGCCCCAACTATCAGGGCAACGCTGTCATCAACTACACCGATGCCGAAACCCCGTACACCCGCATCATTGAGCACAAGCACTTTGAGTTCGGCTCCACCGAGCCGGGCACCAAGACGGTCATCAGCCGCGAATACTCCGCTGAGTGGAAGCCGGGCGACGAGCCGTACTACCCGGTCAACGATGACAAGAACAGCGCCCTGTACGCCAAGTACAAGGCACTGGCCGATGCCGAGCCGCACGTTGTGTTTGGCGGCCGCCTGGGCGAGTATAAGTACTATGATATGGACAAGGTAATTGAAAGCGCGCTGGCCTGTGTTGCTGTGCAGATGGATAAGATCAACCAGTACAAAGCATAAGGCAGGCGTAAACCAGGATTTATAGCAAAACCGCATGATTCCAAATACCGCTGCGGCGGGAATGATGCGGTGCAATTTGAGATAAAGGACAAAGCAATGACGGAATTGAGTGTTTCCATCCTGTCTGCCGACCTGGCCAACCTTGCCGCCGAAACGGCCGATTCTATGGTGTGCGGTGCAGACATGGTGCATTTTGATGTGATGGACGGCCACTTTGTACCCAACATCACCTATGGCGCGCCGGTGCTGAAATGCCTGAAAAAGGCCGTGCCGGAAGCATTTTATGATGTTCACCTGATGATCTCCGACCCTGCACGCTATGCACAGGATTTTGCGACAGCAGGGGCAAACCTGATCAATTTCCACATTGAAGCTGTGCCCAACCATGTGGGGCAGACCATTGCCGCTGTGCGGGAGACTGGGTGCCTGGTGGGCCTGACCATCAGCCCGTCTACCCCGCCGCAGGCAGTGTTCCCCTACCTGGATGAACTGGACCTGGTGCTGGTCATGGGGGTGGAGCCCGGCTTTGGCGGGCAGAAGTTCATCCCCACAACCGTCAGCCGTGTGGCAGCCATCAAGGCAGAGTGCAACCGGCGCGGTGTTTCCCCCCACATTGAGGTGGACGGCGGCATTAACACCGAAACCGCCTCCCTGTGCGCCCAGGCCGGAGCCAGTGTGCTGGTCATGGGCAGCGCGTTCTTTAAGGCGCAGGACCGTGCTGCGCTGGCCAAACAGGTTCGGGCGCTGTAACCCCCAAAGGAGTATCCATGCCAAAACGTCATGATAAGATTACCAAAAGTGTAAACTATGATTATTATTGGGACATTTTGTTTTGCACTGTCCCGCTTTTGGCGGTCAGTTGTTTTTATTACGGAGCGCGCCCGCTGCTGATGATGGCGGCCGGGCTGCTGACTGCGTATGTGGCGGACTGTGTTGTTACCCCGCTGCATGCGGCGGGGTACCGCGCACATGAGCCTTCCAGCGAAGCTTTTGCTGCGCTGATTGTGCTGATGATGCCGGCTTCGGCCCCGTATTATATGGTGGTCACGGCAACGATCATTGCCGTGCTTGTCAAAGAAGCGTTCGGCGGAGAGGGGCACTATCCCTTCCACCCGGCGGCGGTGGGATTGGTGGCGGCAACGCTGGCATGGCCGCGAGACATGTCGTCCTACCCGGCACCGGGTACAGAGCTGGCACTTTTCAGCAGCACCGGAGTGGTGCTGACCCAAGGCAGCAACACCACCCTGTCTGCCGGCGGCCTGCCGTCTGACAGTACCATCAACCTGTTGACCGGTAATGTGGCTGGGCCGCTGGGCTGCTGCGCTATTCTGGTCATTGTGGCCTGTGGGCTGTACCTGCTGGTGCGCGGCCACATGCAGCTTTCTACCTTTGTGCCGTACCTTGCGGTATGCGTACTGGTGCCCTGGCTGCTGCCCAACCTGAACGAACTTCCAGCCCTGAGTGCCCCATGGGAATATGTGCGCCAGCGCATCTACCTGGAAAAGTATATCCTGCTTTCCGGCAGCATGCTGTTTGGCGGGATATTCCTGGCGTGCGAGCCGGTGGTGCAGCCCAACCGCTGGAGCAGCCGTTTGATTTACGGCCTGTTCCTGGGCGCAATGGCAACGGCGTTCCGCTATTACAGCGTATACGAAACCGGCGTATGCTTTGCCATTGTATTGGCTGGTGCTTTCCCCGAATGGTTGGACCGCCTGGCCCAGCGCGCAGAAAGGATCAGATTCATGCGGAAGGAGGAAAAGCGCCTTGCCCAACACAGAGAACCGTAAGAACAGCAACAAAAAGCCGACCCTGCAGGAACATTCCCAAACCGTTATCATCCCCCAGCTGACCCCCGAAATGCTGGAACAGGCGCGCCGCGCCGCAGAGCAGGGCAAAACCGCCGAGCAGATCGAGCAGGAAGCCCTGGCCGCCGCCCAGGCGGAGCAGAAAGCGGTAGAAAGCAAGCAGGAAGCACCTACGGCCGAAAAGCCCAAAACGGTCCAGCCCGCCAATAAGCCCAAGACCTGCAAAGAGGCCGAGGAAGAGCTGGCCCAGAATATCCATGATGACCACCTGTGGCTGAATAACCCCGTTATGGTGCGCGGTCTGGGGCTGGCACCCATTGTGGCGGCTGCTGTAAGCGGCCAGAATGCCTGGATGCTGTGCGCTGCCACCATTCTGCTTGTAACGGCAACCCGTATGTTGGCTGTGGCAATCTGCCACCTGACCGGCAACCGCTTCCGCGGTGTGGTATACTCTTACGCTGCCGCTATTGTGTATATCCCGGCTTATATCATTTTGTACAACCTGTTTGGGGCGGATCTTTCGCTGCTGGGGATCTATCTGCCCATGCTGGTAGTGGAGCCCGCCGTGATCAAACGTATGGAATCCAACGACCTGGAAACGGTGGGCGAGGCGTTCCGCCGCGGCATCAACAATACCATTGGTATCTGCTTTTCGGTGCTGCTGGTGGGGGTTGTGCGTGAACTGCTGGCGGAAGGCACCGTGTTCGGCAACGTGGTATTTCCCGTGGCGCTGCTGCCGCTGGCCGACCAGCCGGGCACCGGGTTTATCATCATTGGCCTGATTGCCGCCGTGTGGACCGCCATCGGCGGTGCCTATGTGCATTATAAGATCGAGGAGGTGCGTCATCTGTATGGCAATAAACGCAAGCGCTGAGCTTTCCGTTTTGCAGGCTGTGGCGCAGTTCCTGACCTACGCCGTCATGGCTGTGTTTGCGGAGAATGCAGTGTTTTTCCGCGCGCTGGGCGTTTCCCGACTGAACAAGCTGGTCAACGACCCCAAAATCAGCACATGGCAGTACTGCATTCCTATCATTCTGGTACAGACCATCAGCGCCCCCATGGGTTGGGCTGCCCAAAGCTTAACGCTGCCCGCTTTGGCAAAGGTGCTGCCCGGCTGGCTGCCGGTCAACGCCCTGCGCCCGCTGGTATTTTTGAACTGCTCACTGATCGCTATGGGCATTGTGTGGCTGCTGTTGGGCCTGTTCCCCAAAAGCCGCGATGCCTGCCGCGAACAGCTGCCCGGCGCAACCTTCAACTGTTGCGTGCTGGGCACCCTGCTGGTTGCAGCCAGCCAGAACTATAACCTGCTGCAGTCCATCGGCTTCGGCTTTGGCAGCGGCGTGGGCTACCTGGTCGCCGTGCTGGTGGTGGATGAAGGCCGCCGCCGGCTGCGCAGCAAAGATATCCCACATATATTCCGCGGCCTGCCCAGTGTGCTGATTTATATCGGCATTCTCTCGCTGGCAATTTACGGGCTGGTTGGCACTGTGGATTGAGCCGCGCCCGGACGTAAAAAACGGCATCCGTGAAAGAGGAGTGATTACCATGCAGAATTGTTTTGTCCCTGCTGATATCCTGCTGCCCGGTGCAGCGACCCCGCTGGACCCGTGGGCCTGCATTGCGGTGGATCAGTTTACCTCCCAGCCGGAATACTGGCAGAAAGCGGAGGAACTGGCAAAGGGTAAACCCAGCACCCTGCACATTGTTCTGCCGGAAGCTTACCTTGGAACCCCGCAGGAAGAATCACGCCTTGCGGCGATCCGTGCGGCCATGCAGGATTACAGCGATAACCTGCTGACCCGCTGTGTACATGGCTATGTGTATGTGGAGCGCACCCAGATGGACGGTACCATCCGCCAGGGGCTGGTTGGTGCTGTGGACCTGGAACAGTACAGCTTTAAAAAAGGCAGCAAGCCCGCCATCCGCCCCAGCGAGAGCACAGTGGTGGCGCGCATCCCGCCCCGGCTCAAGATCCGCCGCGGGGCCCAGCTGGAAACCCCGCATGTGATGATGTTGGCCGACGATGAAGCCTGTACCCTGATTGAACCCATTGCCGCCCATAAGGCGGAGCTGCCGCTGCTGTATGATGGCGCGCTGATGCTGAACGGCGGCCACCTGGCCGGTTGGGCCGTGGAGGACCCTGCGCTGGTGGAGCAGATCAACACTGCGCTGGCAAACCTTGGCGATGCCGCTGCTTTTGCCGCACGCTGGCCTGCCGCAGCCGGCCAGCCCCCCATGACGCTGGCGGTTGGTGATGGTAACCATTCCCTTGCCACAGCAAAAGCCTATTGGGAAGAACTGAAACCCACCCTGCCGCCGGAACAGCAGCAGACCCACCCGGCGCGCTGGTGCCTGGCGGAAGTGTGCAACGTGCATTCCCCAGCGATTGAGATTGAGCCCATCCACCGTGTGCTGTTTGGCGTGGACGCCAACACCGTTGCCGCAGACTTTGGCAGCTGGTTGGAACAGCACGGCGCAGCCCTCCAGGGCGGCGACCAGCATATCGTGCTGGCCGGTGCCGGTGCAGAGATCACCTTTGACGCCGCCAACGCCCCGGACCCGCTGGCCGTGGGCACCACGGAACATTTTATTGGGGATTATCTGGCCCAGAACCCCGGCGTGACGGTGGATTACATCCACGGTGCCGCGGCTGCCCGCGCCATGGCTGCAGACCCCGCCAAACCGGCCACAGCCCTGCTGATGCCGGACTTTGCCAAAGCAGACCTGTTCAAAGGTGTTGTGCTGGGCGGCGTGCTGCCGCGCAAGACTTTCAGCATGGGCCATGCCGAGGAAAAACGTTACTATAATGAATGCCGCAGTCTGACCATGCCGGACTGACGATACAGGGAGCCAATTATGCCGAACAACGAAAAAAACGCTGAGCCCGCCGTGCGCGATGCTCAGTCCACAGCAGCGCGCCGCCGTCGCCGCCGCCACACCCCCCATGGGGATGCCCCGGCCCAGAACCCCGCCCCACGGGCCCCACAGCCCAAAGATGCATCCCGCCCCTGCCCGCCCCGGCAGGCAGCCCCGAACAACCGCAGCAATGCGGCAAAGCCCGCTGCCCTCAAACCGGCCCAGCGCCCTGCACGCCCCAATAATGCCAATCAGGCCCGCCCTGTGGCTCCGCAGCTGAACGGCCAACCCCCACGCGGGCAGCAAAAGCCCCAGCCCACCCCCCAGCCGCCGCGCCGCC
>OLOX01001442.1_pt1 | contig 22482 bp, 24 predicted proteins | sample 1672091 | NCBI WGS metagenome assembly OLOX01 (sample SAMEA3136644, study PRJEB25190) | human gut metagenome | reverse complement strand
TACAGTCAATAAGGGTTATAGGTTACCTTTATCAACCTAAATACATTATATAAGGTGGTATTTTTATGTCCTATAATTTTGATGCTGCTGTTTCTCCCTTTATTAAAGCATTGCCTCCCTCCGGTCTGGCAAAGTTTCTTGATATTATGGCCGCTAACCCCAACATCGTACCTCTCAGCGTAGGCGAACCGGATTTTGATATTCCGCAGGCTGTCAAGGACGCTGAAATCAACAGCATCTGCGAAGGCAAAAGCTGCTACACTCCTACGCTCGGCCTTTTGGAGCTGCGCGAAGCAATTGCAGATGATATCCATAAAAACTACGGCGTGAAATACGACCCGAAAACCGAAATCATGGTAACCGTCGGTGTCAGTGAAGCGCTGTACACCACTATTACTACCATTATGCATCCCGGTGACGAAATTATTCTTCCCGAGCCCTGCTACGTTGCCAACAAGGCCTGCGTTATTCTGGCAGGCGGTAAGCCTGTTTCCGTAGAAACTTATCAGGAAAACGGCTTTGTGCCTACTATCGAAGATTTGGAAAAGGCTGTTACGCCCAAAACTAAGGCTATTATGCTTGGCTATCCCAACAACCCGACCGGCGCTGTTATGAGCAAGGAGCAGATTAAGGCTATCGGTGACTGGGCTGTGAAGCATGACCTGATTGTCATCAGCGACGAGCTTTATGCTCATCTTACCTACGGCGGCAAAACACACACCATGTTCACCTCCTTCCCGGAATTCCGCGACCGCACCATTATTTTCAACGGCTTCTCCAAGGCCTACGCTATGACCGGCCTGCGTCTTGGCTATATCACGGCACCGGCAGCAATTATCAATGCGATGAATATTCTGCATCAGTACGTGGTGCTCTGTCCCAACGTTACAGCACAGTACGGCGCGATTGCGGCACTGAAATACTGCCGTCAGGACGTTGACAACATGGTTGCCGAATACAGCCGCCGTCGTCAGATTATGATTGATGGCTTCCACAAGATGGGGCTGCCGCTGTATGAGCCCGAAGGCGCTTTCTATGTTTTCCCCTGCATCAAGGAAACCGGCCTTTCCAGCATGGAATTTGTTGAAAAGCTGCTGGAGGAGCAGGAGGTTCTCGTAATCCCCGGCAATATCTTCGGTGCCGGTGGCGAAGGCTATATCCGTTGCTCCTATGCTTACAGCGAAGAAATCCTGCATAAGGCGCTGGAGCGCATCGCCCTCTTCGTAACGAAATACAGAAATCTGAACAAAGCAAAATAACTGTTATGCTTATTAATTATTAGACACAGTCATCTTATTAGTATATAATATCAATTGTAGATTTGATATCTGCTTAAAAATTCTTTGTTTTGATTTCGCTATATCTCACTTTCCTTCCATGAGACATAGCACATAAGAAAAACACGGTGTTTATCAGCCGTGTTTTTTCTTTTTGAAAAAGCTTTTTGATTATTCTATTGCAGCAGCAGCGTAAGCTAAACAAAAAATCCGCATGAAAAAAACATCATCATATTCCCGCTAAAACAGTTAAAGCTGCCAGCCTCCGGTTTGAGACGGAGACGGCAGCTTTTTGCATAAAAGCATTTGCGTATAATTTTTATCTTAAGTTAAAGCTTACTGCGCGCGTAACGCGACAGCGTGCGTTCTGGCCGTACTTATCCTTGGCCGGACTGAAGCGCCATTTGTTGACCGCCGTCACAACGCTGTTATCCATAGCACCGTTGCCGGAGGAACCGACAACCGTTACATCCTCTACACTGCCGTCAGCACCTACCAGAATGCGTACCGTTACCACACCGGCAGCACCGCTGTTGCGTGCGGACGCAGGATATACAGGCGCGACCTCACGCAGTAGGCGGGGCGGTTTCACCGGCACACCGCGGCCTTCGCCGCTGCCGCTGCCACTACCGTTACCATTGCCGCTGCCACTGCCACTGCCCGTTCCGCTGCCCGTACCTGTGCCTGTACCATTACCAGCAGGATTACCGGCAGGAGCCTTCGGCCCGGGGGCTGCAGTTGCTTTTTTCTTAACAATCTTCTTCTGTGGCTTAGGCTTCAGCTTTTGGTCAATAATATCCTCCAGGCTTTGGATGATAGGCTCTTCCTGCTGCTCCTCCTGTTCGATTTCTTCCTCCTGAGCTTCAGCGCCGCCACCGCCGCCCTCCAGGGAAACCTCTAAAATTTCCGGAGGCGTATGCACAAAGCGGTAGCCAAAAATGCCAAGGCCGGCGGCAAGAACAAGATGCACAGCCAAAGCTACGGCAAAGCCCTTGCCAAATCGCTTTTGTTCATCCTTCATTTGCTCTCACCTGTATCCGTAGCCAAACCGAAGCGTGTGACACCTGCTCCCTTCATTTTATCCATCAGCTGGATAATAGTTTTATAGGGCGCTTCGTCCTCTGCTCTGATAATAACAGAGAAGGAGGAATCATGCTTGCTTTCAATCGCAGCATTCTGAACCAGCATATCCATCTCGATTTTATTTTCATCAAGATAAAGGCTGCCATCCTTTTTAATCGTTACATTAAAGTTACTCTTGCTGACATTCTCCGAATGCTTGGCAACCGGCAGGCGAATAGGAATCGTCTTGACCTCGCTCATATACATAGTGCTGACAATGAAAAATACCAGCAGCAGGAAAATCATATCAATCATAGGACTAAGCATGATTTCCGGTGACTTCATCACTCTTTTACGACGTCTGCGCATTTTCTGACACCGCCCCTCATTTGCTCTGCTCGTTAGCTTTGAAAATATCAACCAGCGTATCTGCGACTTCGTTGATATTCAGAGTTTCGGTTTTGATTTTACTTGTAAGATAAGCATGGATACACATACCCATAATGGCAATGCACAGGCCGAAAACAGTAGTAATCAGCGCTTCACCAATACCTGCAGTAACGGCCATCGGATTCTGTGTTCTTTCGTTCAAAGCATTAAAAGAAGAAATCATACCGGTAATCGTACCAAGCAGGCCGAGCATCGGTGAAAGACCGATAACAACGCTCAGATAGTTGATATTTTTCTCCAGACTGTCGATAATACGGTCAGCCTTGGTATAGACTATAGTTTCCAGACGCGGGCCGAGGTCACCCTTAATATCCAAAATCTCCTTAGCCATGGCAGCAGCCTCGCCCTTGCTCTGCTCTGCCAGCTCACTGGCGCCAACCAGATTAAAGTCATTCATCATGCGGCAGAAGCTGCTCGCGAACGTTTCTCCGGAAATAGCCTTCTTATAGAAAAGATATCGTTCCACACCAATAGCAATAGCGGCAAAGGAACACATCAGCAGCGGCCACATGCAGGGACCACCCTTAACAAAATAATCAACAGCTCCGGCAAAAATACTCATACTTAAACCTTCTTTCAAAAAAATAACGCTGCAATTTTTTTGCAGCAAATCGCAAGCTCATCATCCGCCTATACACAGCGGAAGGAAGTCGGCATAGCTCCCATATCTGATACTTGTTGCTATTTACTAGATGTTTATATTATAGCCTCTTTACTAATCTGCGTCAAGAAAACACAAACTATATAAACAAAGGCAGTACAGGAAAAATTCCCCGTACTGCCCGAAGCTTTATGTTATTTAAAATACTTGGCGAAGGCCTGCGCCGCCGCCGACTGCACCTCTGCATTAAAGGCTGTATACCGCTCGAGCAGCAAACGTCCCTCCGGCGTCAGCACACTGCTGCCACCGCTTTTGCCGCCTGCCGTACTGCTGACCAGCGCAAAGCCCAGGTCTGCCTCCGCACGCCGCAAAATCTTCCACGCCTTGCTGGCCGACATCCCCATAGCCTTGTAGGCAGCACTCAGCGAACCGGTAGCCTCAATGCGCTGCAAAAGCTCCGCCACACCCTTGCCGAAATCAATACTTTCGTTATACACGCGCACCTTCACATGATAATGCTGCGGGTCTGCGTAGGCCATTTTACCACCCCTTGCCAAAGCCGCAGGCAGGATAGGTGCAAACGGCACAGTTCAGGCACAGTCCGCCCTCGCCCAAGGCTGACAGCTCGTCGGCAGTGACGATGTCACAAGCCAGCACGCGCGGCAGCACCAGGTCAAAAATCGTACGCTTAGCGTACATTACGCATCCCGGCAGGCCCAGAACAGGCACCTGGTATTCGCCGTAATACGACAGCAAAAACATTGCCCCCGGAAGCACCGGCGCACCGTAAGACACAATGCGTGCGCCGGTGTTTTTTATTGCCAGCGGTGTGCGGTCATCCGGATCAACGCTCATGCCGCCGGTGCAGAGCACCATTTCCGCGCCCTTTTCCTCAATTGCGGTTTTAATCGCAGCGGTAATCTGCTCTGGTTTATCATCCAGAACCTGCTTATATACTACCTCCACGTTGAACTCTGCCAGCTTTTCCTCCAGCACGGGCGTAAAAGTATCCTTAATGCGTCCGTGGAAAACCTCACTGCCGGTTGCCAGTACGGCAGCCTTTTTGATTTTATACGGCAAAAGCTGTAGCAGCGGTTCATCACCGCACAGCTCACGCACACGCTGCATCTTTTCCTTTTCGATAACTAGCGGTATAATGCGTGTACCACAGAGCTTGTCACCTTTTTTCACCGGTGTATTGCCGTGACGCGTAGCAATCATCATCTGTCCGAAGCTGTTCACCAGACGCAGACGCGCGCCGTCTACCTTGAACAGACCGTCAGCAGCGGCGGCCAGCTCAATCTTGCCCTCTTTCACAGGCGATTCATCCATCATAGTGTTTTTGCAGATGTCGCACAAAATGCGTGCGGCGTCATTTTCGTGCAGCATGCTCTCGTCTGCCTCCCACACATATAAATGCTCCTTGCCGATGGAAAGCAGCACCGGAATATCCTCCGGCTGTATCACATGTCCCTTGCGGAACACGGCATCCTTGGTAACGCCCTTGATAATCTGTGTCAGGTCATGGCAGAGAACACTGCCGACCGCATCCTCAGTACGAATTAATTTCATGCTTATCTACCTCTTATTTAGCCTGTGCAAAGCCATAGGCCGCAAAAATCTTCATAGCCTCTTCTGTCTGCAGGAAGGCAGCAAAATCCTTGGCAGCCTCAGCCTGCGGAGCCTTTGCCAGCACGCCGATAGGATAAATTACCGGCTTCTTCAGAGAGCCTGCCGGAGCTTCAGCCACAACAGTTACCTTGTCCTTCAAAAGCGCTGCATCGGTAGCGTAAACAAGGCCTGCGTCGGCACTGCCTTCTGCAACCCAGTTCAAAACCTGCGTTACATTGGTGCCAAGGCTTACCTTGCCTTGAATACCGTCCCATTGACCAAGCTTGGTCAGCGCTTCCTTGGCATATTGGCCTGCAGGAACGCTTGCCGGGTCACCGATGGCAGGATGCTTAGCCTTGCTGAAATCCTCAAAGCCCTTGATTTCACTGCCGTTTTTAGGCACAATCAGCACCAGCTTGTTTTCCAGCAGCGGCTTTACAGTACTCTTGTCCATATAGCCCTTATCGCTAAGTGCGTTCATCTGCTTGTTGGCCGCAGAAATAAATACGTCCGCTGCAAGACCGCTTTCAATCTGTGCCTGCAGCTTGCCGCTGGCATCGTATACGCCTTCAATTTTGATTTCCGGATGCTTTTGCTGATACCGCGGAATGAGCTTTTGCGTAAATACCTTTTCCATGCTGGCAGCAGCAGCCAGACGCAGTGTTTTGCTGGCCTGCGGTGCAGCAGCCTGCTTCTCACCGCCGCCGCAGCCTGCAGCCATAACAGCTAACATCAAAGAAAATACTAAGCATAAGAGTTTTTTCATTTTACTCCCCCTGTTGTTGTTTTGTTTTATATAAGTAAACATTAAGACCGATAACAACTAATAGGCAGATGCCAACAATTACGGTAACATACCAGCCTGCGGCATCCCAATCGCCTGCCGCTACGGCAGAATAAACTGCGAGCGGCAGCGTGCGTGTGCGTCCTGCAATATTGCCGGCAATCATCGCCGTGGCGCCGAACTCGCCCAGACCGCGGGCGAAGGCCAGCAGACCGCCAGCGATAATGCCGGGCAGTGCATTAGGCAGATGAATACGCCAAAAGATACGCCATTCCGTCATACCCAGTGAACGCGCCGCCTCCAGCATACCCTTATCAACCTGTGACAAGGCTCCGCGCGCACTGCGGTACATAAGCGGCAGCGAAATAACCGCTGCTGCCAGCACCGTTGCCAGCCAGCTGAAGGCTATTTTTATACCTGTCAGCTGATAAATAAGCTGGCCCCAAAAGCGGTTGTTGCCGAAAAAATATAAGAGAAAGAAGCCTGCTACCGTAGGTGGCAGCACCATCGGCAGCGTTATTACTGCGTCGGCAAAAATCTTCAGGCTTTGACTCTGCAGCCGTTCCACCCACCAGGCAATAATTACGCCGATAAAGAAAACTATGACGATTGTTGCTGCCGCAGTATGCAGCGAAATCCACAGCGGTGACCAGTCAATAGCGCTCATTTTCTGGCACAGTCATGGGCGCTGCCCTTTAAGATACGCAGTCCATGCTCCAGCTGCGGCAAAACGATTGCCAACGCTTCCTCCACCGCCTTAGTGCTGCCCGGCAGATTCACAATCAGCGTCTGTCCGCGTACTACGCTCACGCCGCGGCTCAGCATTGCCCGCCGCGTAATCTTCAGCGATTCCGCACGGATGGCCTCCGCAATACCGGGCACGTTGCGTGTTGCCACCGCCATTGTTGCCTCCGGTGTGACATCACGCAGCGAAAGGCCCGTGCCGCCTGTGGTGATAATCAGATCAACCTGTCTGCTGTCCGCCAGACGCACCAGCTCGCGTTCGATTCTCTTATGCGCGTCGGGAAGCAAAACCTGCTCCACAATTTCGTAGCCTGCCTCCGCCAACAGCTCTGCTGCCCGCGGGCCGCTGGTATCGACACGCTCACCAGCTGCACCCTTATCAGAAAGCGTCATTACCGCCGCACGCAAAGGTACGTCGGCTGCAGGCAGTGTCACCTCCAGCTCCATGCCGCTGCACAGAACGCCGCCATGCTCTACCGTCGCAAAAACGCCCTCACGCGGCATAATGCAGTCGCCCACACGCGCAAAAATCGTGCAATGGCTGTGGCATTCCTTGCCAATCTGCGTCAGCTTCATCACTACTTCACCGCTGCGCATGATGCTGCCTACCGGCAGCTTTTTGAAGTCGATACCGCTTACAAGAATATTTTCACCGAAGGCACCGATAGCGGCATCACCGCCGCGCGCATTGAACTCATCCACCTTTTCCGCACTCAGCAAACTCACCTGACGGTGCCATTTCCCGGCGTGAGCATCACCCTCGATTCCGAAATTTTCTTTGAGGACAATCTCATTAACCGGATGCTTTTCTGTACCCTTCTTTTCACTGATACATACAGCCTTGATTATACCCTTTATGCTTGCTTCCATACGAAATCACCGCTCTTTCCGCCTGCCTTACTAAGCAGATGCACATCTGTAATCACCATTGCCTTGTCCACGGCCTTGCACATATCGTAAATCGTCAGCAAGGCAATCTGTACGCCTGTCAGCGCCTCCATCTCCACGCCTGTCTTGCCCGTAGTTTTTACCAGGCATTGCGCCTGTACGGCATAGCTGCCGTTTTCCGCCAACAGCTCAAAATCTACCGTGCACTTCGTCAGCTGCAGCAGATGGCATAGCGGAATCAGCTCACTGGTGCGCTTGGCCGCCATAATTCCCGCGACGCGTGCTACGCCCAGCACATCACCCTTGGCCATACTGCCGGCAGCAATTTTTTCATATATTTCTCTGCTTACGCAGATTTTTCCCTGCGCCACGGCAACCCTAGCGGTATCAGCCTTGTCGCTGACATCCACCATCAGAGCATTGCCCGCAGCGTCAAAATGTGTAAATTCACTCATCGTCTGCTCCTTCAAAGCCTGTATTTATCCGCCTATCTGGCTCATATTAAAGCTTGCCGCCTCCACCTCAAAGCTATGTCCCGCAGGCTTAGCGTAAATAATCTCCTGCATGGCCTGCAGCAAATCCGCATCACTTGCGCCGTCACGCAGCAAGCGCTTGAGGTTCATGCCCTCGTTACAGTAAAGACAGGGCTTCAGCATGCCCACGGAGGTAAGGCGTACCCTGTTGCAGACAGCGCAGAATTTATTATGCAGCGGTTCGATAAAGCCCACCGGCATTTTATAGCCGCCGATGCGCCAATAGCTTGCAGGACCGTTGCCGTAGCGCTGCGCGTCACGCTGCAGCTGTAAGCCTGCCTGCTCCAACAGACTGCGAATTTCACTGCCGCTTAGGCCTTGCAGATTAGTATTGCAGTCCAACGGCATCAGCTCGATAAAGCGCAACGGCGCATTATAGCTGTGCGCCAACTTCAACAGCTGCATAATGTCGGTCAGACCGTTTTCTGCAAGGGGCACACAATTCAGCTTGAACGGAATCCCTGCAGACTGCAGCTCCTGCAATGATTTCAGAACGCTGCCCAGGCTGCCGCCGGTCAGCTCTGCGTAATACGCCGCATCCAACGTATCCAAACTAACGTTAATGCTGTCCACACCCGCTGCGATAAGCGCAGGCAGCTGATTTGACAGCAGCGTACCGTTCGTCGTCAGCGTTACCTGCTCTACGCCTTCCATTTGCTTCAGGCCGGCGATAAAATCGCTGCAGCCCTTGCGTAATAGCGGTTCGCCGCCGGTGATTTTGAATTTGCGGATGCCAAGCTGCAGCGTAGCGCGGCAAATACGCAAAAGCTCCTCATAGCGCAATATTTCGTTATGCAGCACATGCTCACTCACCTCCGGCTGACAATAGCGGCAATGCAGATTGCAGCGGTCAGTAAGGGAGATGCGCAGGTAATCTATTTTGCGGTTGTATTGGTCGTACATGATTATAGTCCTTCCATCGCGTCACTCTCACCCGAGAATAACGCCTACCAAAACAAATGTGGTCTTGCAACCACATTTGTTTTCAGCTTATAAAAATCTTATTCTTCGTCAACGCCCATGGCAATTTTTTCCGGGGTAATCGGCAGCGTCATGAAGCGCTTGCCGGTTGCCTGATAAATTGCATCGGCAATCGCCGGAGCCGGAGTGTTGATTACCAGCTCGCCCACGGATTTGGCACCGAAGGGACCGCTTTCCTCATAACTGCTGGCAAAGTCAACATAGATATGACCGATATCCTCACGGCAGGGAACCTTATACTGCATGAAGGAGTTTTCGTAAATACGTCCCTTGGGGCTGTAGGTTACGTTTTCCATCAGCGCCATGCCGATGCCCTGCAGAATACCGCCCTCAGTCTGTACCTTCGCCAGATGCGGGTTAACCGGAGTACCGCAGTCAACAGATGCATAGAAGTTCACAACCTGTGCTTCGCCTGTCAGCAGGTCGGTTTCAACCTCAGCCACACCAGCCATAAACGGCGGCGGGGACAGCACGCTGTTCTGCTCCACGGTTTCTTCCAGAGCGATATCGTTATTCACCATGGAAGCGGTGGCGATATCAAAGAGGCTTACAGCCTTGTCGCTTACGGTATCACGCACCTCGCGTCCGTCAAAAACAACCTGGTCCGTACCGCATTCCAGCAGGCGTGCGCCTAATTGGCAAATCTTGCCGCGCAAACGCTGTGCGCAGATTTCTACGGCCTTGCCGGTAATATATGTTGTACTGGATGCGTAGGAACCGGAATCATAAGGAGACGCGTCGGTATCCGCACCAAATACGGTAATGTTATCGTAATCACATTCCAAAACCTCTGCCGCCATCTGCGCCAGAACGGTATCGCAGCCGGTGCCCATATCGGCAGCACCAATCAGCAGTGTGTAATGTCCCTCGTCGTTAATTTTGAGGGTAGCACCGCCGACGTCGCAGTAAGGAATGGAGCTTCCCTGCATCGCAATAGCCACGCCCATTGTGCGTACCTTGCCGTCAGGCAGCTGCTGCAGCGGGAACTTTTGCTCCCAGCCGCTCATCTCGCGTACCTGCTCCAGGCAGCGGTCCAACGCGCAGCTTGTGTTGGGCGCACCATAATAAGCCGGCATAATATCGCCCTCGCGTGTAATATTCATCTCACGCAGCTTAATCGGATCCATCTTCAGACGTGCTGCCAGCTCGTTCACAGCGGACTCCACGGCAAAAATGCCCTGAGGAGCGCCGTAACCGCGGTATGCGCCTGCAGCCTGCAGGTTGGTGTAAACTACGTCAAAGCCGAAGCGGAAGGCCTCGGTACGGTACAGAGGAATAGACTTGTGACCGGAAAGGCCGACGGTCGTGGGACCATGCTCGCCGTAAGCACCGGTATTGGAAAGAGTATGTAAATCAATCGCGCGGATTTTGCCTTCCTTAGTAGCACCCAGACGCACGCGCACCTCCATCTCATGGCGCGGGCTGGAAGCTATATGACATTCATAACGCGAGAAAATCATCTTACTCGGCTTTTTTGTTTTCCAGGTAACAAAGGCCGGATACATTTCGCTTACACAGCTCTGCTTAGCACCGAAGCCGCCACCGATACGCGGTTTAACCACGCGTACCATGGTTTTTGGGATATGCAGCGCGTTCGCAATAATGCGGCGGCAGTGGAAAACAATCTGCGTAGAGCTGAGGACATTCAACCGGCCGTAGGTATCAATAGAGCAATAGGTTACGAAAGGCTCCATCATATCCTGCTGCACAGCCTTGGTGTGAGTTGTCTGGTCGATAACAACATCGCATTCCGCCAGAATCTTATCAACCTCGCCGTCCTCGATAACCTCATGGGCACACAGGTTGCGCTTATTGTCGGCACCAACCGGGCAGTTCGCCTTCCAGGTATCCTCGGGATGCACGAGCACAGGGTTATCCAGCGCAGTGCGGAAGTCAAGCACTGCGTCCAGCAGCTGGTATTTTACTTTAATCAAAGACAGCGCCTTGTCGACAGCCTTTTCCGTTTTGCCGGCAACAATCGCTACGATATCACCCACAAAGCGTACATGACGGTCCAGCAGCAGGCGGTCATAAGGACTGGGCTCGGGATAGGTCTGGCCTGCGTAGGTGCAGCGCTCACCGTCCTGGTCCACGTCCTCCCAGGTATAAATTGCTTCAATGTCAGGAACCTTGGCTGCAATAGCGGTGTTGATGCTTTCAACAATAGCGTTCGCATGCGGAGAGCGCAGCACCTTGACAAGCAGGCAATCGTTCGGCACCAGGTCATCGGTGTAGACAGGCTGGCCCGTCACCAGCTGCATAGCATCCTTTTTGCGGTAGGATTGGTTAACTATTTTCATCTGCAGCTCCCCTCCTTATGCCTGCGCCTGAGCTTTTTTCCAGGCGATGAAATTCTGAATTCCGCTCAGCTGTCCCTCATAGCCGGAGCAACGGCACAGGTTGCCTGCCAGAAATTCCTTGATTTCTGCTTCCGTAGGCTCGCTGTTTTCACGCAGCAGCGCGATAGCGTTCATAATCATGCCGGGGTTGCAGAAGCCGCACTGCTCCGCGCCCTGGTCTGCAATAAAGGCACCGAACTGCGCTGCCTCCTGCTGCATTCCCTCCATCGTTACGATGCTGTGGCCTGCAGCACGCGCTGCCAGGATAGCACAGGAAAGCACCGGTTTATCATCCATAAATACAGTGCACAAACCGCAGTTGGTAGTGTCACAGCCGCGCTTCACGCTGTAGCAGCCTTCCTTGCGCAGAAAATCGAGTAAAACTGTATCAGCCTCCACCATGCGGGTCAGCTTTTTGCCATTTAAGGTTAAGGTTATCTCCATCAGGCCTTACCTCCCAATTCCGTTAAACATCTTGCAGTCAGCACCTTAATCAGGTGTGTACGGTACGCAGCACTGCCACGCGGATTGGTTTCCGTCGGCAGTAAGCCTGCAGCATATTCCGCAAAGGCCTGCGCCTTCTCGGCAGTCATAGGCAGAGTTGCGAGCTGCTCAGCATCCTTCACCAGTGCAGCCTTCGCCGGACGTGCACCCACTGCGGCCTGCACGCCGTCCTGAGTCAGCGCCGCCGCACAGGTCAGCACCGGAAAATCGGTCTTGCTGATACGCACGGATTTATAGCTGTAATGTGCTGCCGTCTTTTTGACGATAACACTCACCAAAATATCTCTGTCATACGGCATATTTACAAAATCTGCCAGCGGCACAATACCGCCCTTGTATAATTCCACATAGCTGTCCATAACCAAAAGCAGTGTCAGCACATCCGAAAAGCCGAAGCGACCGAACACACTACCGCCTACGGTAGCAAGATTGCGAAACTGCACACCTACGATATGGCGCAGCGCCTCCTTATTTGCTCCCTCGCTGTAAGCAGTAAAGCCTGCATGCAGCTCCAGCTGGCGCAAGCTCACCATCGCACCGATGCGGAATTCTGTTTCTGTTTCCTCTATTGTATCCAGGCCAAGCGCCGACAAATCAATCGCCGTCTGCACATTGCCCTTGCTCAGGCGCAGCCACAGCAGGCCGCCAAGCACGCGGTTGGGGCGCTTCTGGTTCAGCTGCCATGCCTCCTCCAGCGTTGCTGCCTGTTTATATTCACGAATTGTCAACATATACTGCCCTCCCATTCTGTTTGTATTGCATACTTATTCTATTATATTTTACCATATTTTTCCTGCAATTGAAAAGATAAAAAATGCACATAGGCTCATAAGTTATCTGATTGAAAGAAAGTAAAAACGCCTTGTGCATTAAAATTAATAATCCATAAGACGTCTTACTCAATGCTATATTAACTTCCAAAAACGTTTGTGCTATTATGCTGTCAGCTTGGACGCCAGCTCACGCACCTCTGCTTTCGTAAGCTTGGCGTGGTGCACGGTGAATCCACTCGCCTCCCTTGACATTCTCCTGAATTTCAAGTAAACTTAAAGCATGTTCTTCCAAAATTGCAGGTAACATTACGCTTTCAGCTACCTTACCTACGGACAAGAAAATAAGCAGTATATCCTGCAGAAGCGTAAGCAAGGCCATTTATATTTATCTGGTACATTCTAAGAGTAGTACGAACTGACGATTTTTTTAATCGCCAGGGTACTGCTCTTTTTTGTTTTTGCGCAGCAAAAAACTGCTTATGTATTTTTTTATTCGCATGTGTTAAAATGAAAGGAGAGAAACCATGCAAGACCTGGCAACAAAATTTGCAAACCTGACGATTCAAAGTGACTTCATCTTCAAGAAGCTTATATCGCGCAAGCGCATCTGCAAGCATCTGCTGGAGGAGCTGCTGCAGATAGAAATTGCCGACATCAACTACATTGAGGCAGAAAAAACTATTGATCCTAACTACACGAGCCACGGCATCCGCCTGGATATCATCGTAGCAGATGACAAGAATACGCATTATAATCTGGAAATGCAGGTAAAAAACAAAAAGAATCCCCAAACCAAAGCCTTCGTCCTGCCCAAACGCTCGCGCTATTATCAGGCGCTGCTTGATTTTGATTTGCTGCAGGCGGGACAGCCTTATGACCTGCTGCCGCCGACTTTTATCATCTTCATCTGCATTTTTGATTTCTTTGAAAAGGGTAACTATGTCTACACCTTTAAAAAGCGCTGTCTGGAGGATTTGGAGCTTGAGCTTCCGGATGAAGCAACTACGATGCTTTTGAACACTCAGGGTACGCATGGCGAAATCTCCAAGGATCTTAAAAGCTTTTATGATTATGTCAATAATCACATTGTAACTACTGATTTCACTAAGCAGATTGACGATGAAATCAGTTACTTGAAACTCGATACGAACTTTTAAACACTAAAGGCGTTCTACCGCAGTCAGGTAGAACGCCTTTAGTGTGTTTTGCATGTTGGGCGCATCAAAAAAACACCCCCACGCCTTCGCGCAGGGGCATTTCATTTCAAGTTGTCAGGTTAATATAAATTAAGCGGCTATTATTTCTTTTCGATGAGCTTCAGCGGAGCAGAAATCTTAGCTTCTACTTTTTCGCCTTTAGCAGCCTTAACAGCTACTTCCAGACCTTGCTGGCCCATGATTTCCGGCTGTTGAGCAATAGTAGCGCTCATAGCGCCGCTTTCTACAGCCTTTACGCCATCAGCAGTGCCGTCAAAGCCAACGATGAAGATTTGCTTGCCAGCACTCTTAGCAGCTTCGATTGCACCCAAAGCCATTTCGTCGTTCTGAGCGAAAATAGCTTTGATGTCCGGGTTAGCCTGCAGCATGTTTTCTGCTACAGCCAGGCCCTTGCTGCGGTCAAATTCAGCAGTCTGTTTAGCAACAACGGTCAGCTTGCTGTCAGCCAGCTTGTGGAAGCCTTCGCCGCGTTCACGGGAAGCGCTGGCACCGGGGATACCCTCCAGCTCAGCAACCTTAACCTTTTCGCCCAGCTTTTTGATAATGTAATCAGCAGCCATTTCGCCGCCCTTTACGTTATCGGAAGCAACCAGGCATGCTACATCACCCTGGTTAGCGCTGCGGTCGAGGCAGATAACAGGGATATTAGCCTTGTTGGCAGCCTTTACGGATGTAGAAATTGCATCAGAGTCAACAGGGTTAACCAGCAGAACGCTGATGTTTTGCTGCAGCAGGTCAGCAATATCATTAGCCTGCTTTGCAGGATCGTTCTGAGCGTCAACAACCTTTACGGTTACGCCCAGCTCCTTAGCCTTAGCTTCTACGCCTTTAGCCAGGGAAACGAAGAACGGATTGTTTTGAGTGGATACGGAGAAGCCAACGGTGATTTTCTTATCGTTGCCTTTTGCAGCATCCTTCTTGTCGCTGCCGCCGCAGCCGACAATCATCATAGCCATTGCTACAATGCAGGTTAATACCAATAAAATTTTTTTCATGTGAGAAAATACCTCCCGGAATTAGAAATTACTATGCGGACAAAAACTTGAATTAAGCAGGCTGCGGCTGAAAAGCACTGGATGGTGCTTTACGTCCGCATCACGCTTAGTTTTTCTTTCTGTCCATCAGCACAGCCAGCAAAATTACAATACCTTTGACAACTTGTTGGTAAAAGCTGGATACGTTTAAGATATTCAGACCATTGTTCAGCGTGCCGATAATCAGCGCACCGATAATGGTACCGAAGATGCGGCCCTTACCGCCGGAAAGACTGGTGCCGCCGAGTACTACAGCTGCGATAGCATCCAGCTCATAGCCAGTGCCGGCAGTAGGCTGAGCACTGTTCAGACGGCTGGTAAGGATTGCGCCTGCCATACCGCAGAGGAAACCTGTTACGGTATAAGCAAATATTTTAATGCGGTTGATTTTTATACCTGCGATGAAGGAAACCTTCTCATTACCGCCGACAGCATAGGTTTTGCGTCCCAGCGGAGTTTTGTGCAGAATGAACCACAAAATGAAAAACATAATCAGCATCATAATAGCAGGAACCGGCAGACCAGCAACATAACCCTGTCCAAATTCCAGGAATCGGTCATCCTCGGACAGGCTGCTGATAGGGTTGCCGTTGGTATATACCAGTGTCAGACCACGGAAAATGGTCATGGTCGCCAGGGTTGCGATAAAGGGCGCCACCTTGCCGTAGGTAATTACCAGGCCGTTGACACTGCCCAGTGCAGCACCAATCAGGCAGGCCAGCACGATACCGAAAACAGGATCCATACCGCCCTTGATAAAGCTGCCCATCAGCGCACTGGAAAGCGCCAGAATACTGCCGACGGACAAATCAATACCGCCGGTTAAGATAACAAAGGTCATGCCAAAGGAAATTAAGGCATTGATAGAAACCTGACGCAGCAGGTTTTTCAGGTTGCTGGGGTCGATAAAGCTGCTGTTGAGGCAGGAAATAACCACAAACAACACAACAAGTCCGATTATGGAACCGGATTTTTTCAAGATTGCTTTTACATCCATTATTTTTATTGCCCTCCCGTTGCAAGTGTCATAATTTTTTCCTGGTCTGCTTCATCATGCAGCAGCTCGCCGACAATGCGGCCTTCGTGGACAACGACGATGCGGTCGCTCATGCCCAATACCTCCGGCAGCTCCGAGGAAACCATAATAATCGAAACACCACTTGCAGTAAGCTCGTTCATCAGCTCATATATATCGCGTTTTGCACCTACGTCGATACCACGGGTAGGCTCATCCATAATAATGACCCCAGGGTGCATGCCAACCCATTTGGCAATAACCACCTTCTGCTGGTTACCGCCGGACAACGCACCGGCCTCAAGGTCCAGGCTGCTGGTCTTTACGCCCAGCTTTTTTGCCATTTTATCGGCAAAACCATTAAGAATATTAAAATTGATGACACCGCTTTTGGCAAAGCTGTCAACACTTGGCAAAGCAATGTTGCGCAAAATGGAGAAGTCCAGAATCAGACCCTCTGTTTTGCGGTTTTCCGTTACAAAGCCCATGCCTGCGTTAATAGCATCCTCAGGCTTGGTAATCTTCAAAGGCTCGCCCTTGAAAACCAGCTCGCCGCCTGCATGAGGGTCAACGCCGAAAACGGCGCGCATGATTTCGGTACGGCCGCTGCCCATGAGGCCGGCAAAGCCCAAAATCTCGCCCTTGCGCAGGTTAAAGTTAATATCATGGAAAACTCCCGGCTGTTCAAAGTGCTTAACCTCCAGCAGCACCTCGCCCGGCTTATTGCGGCGGTCGGGATAAAATTCCGTAATGGAGCGTCCTACCATATCGCGGACAATCTGCTCCATGCTGTATTCCTTAACAGGCTTAGTTGCAACGGATACGCCATCACGCATAACGGTAATCGTGTCGCAGTTCTGCGTAACCTCTTCCATACGATGCGAAATATAAACCATTGCTACACCGCGTTTTTTTAGGGAGCGCATAACCTCAAAGAGCTTTTCTGTTTCTCTTTCAGTCAGCGCCGCCGTAGGCTCGTCCATAATAACAACCTTGGCGTCCAACAGCAGGTTACGGACGATTTCCGTCATCTGCTGCTGTCCTACCGAGCATTCGCCCGCTTCCATATCCAGCGGCAGCTCAATTTCAATTTCGCGGCATTTCTGCTCTGCCAGAGCACGCATAGCCTTAAAGTCCAGGATACCCATGCCATTGGTTACGCTGTGCATCAAAAACAGGTTTTCCAGAATGCTCAGGTTCGGCCAGATATTCAGCTCCTGATGGATGAAGGCGATGCCGTAAGCTTCTGCCTCCAGAGGATTTTTGAAGCTGATCTCCTTGCCGTCGACAAAAATCTGTCCCTTATCCTGCTTGTGAATACCAGTCAGGATATTCATCAGTGTTGATTTGCCGGCACCGTTTTCACCCATCAGAGCGTGTACCTCACCGCTTTTAAGCTTCAGGTCAACACCCTTGAGCACCTTATTAGAACCAAAGGCCTTATGGATATTTCTTAATTCAATCTCCATACTTTTCCTTATTCCTACCTTACGCTAATTTTTAAAAGAAAACATTGCTGTGCAAAATCACATTGGCAAAAGGAGTAATTTCGCCGGTGCGGATAATGCATTTGGCATGCTTGGTTGCCTCCTTGAAGGCCTCGTGGTCTGCATCAATAATCCACTGCTCTTCAGTGAAAAGCTGCTTCATAGCGCCGTAGACAGCAGGATTTCTGCCTTCCATTTCCGCTGCAATTTCTACCTTTTCGATAACCATATTCTTGGCTACTTCTTCAACAACCTCCAGGAAGGAAGGAGTTCCCGGCTTCAGGGCCAGGTCGATTTTCTGCACGCCTGCAGGCACAGGCAGACCGCAGTCACCGATAACGATAGTGTCGGTGTGGCCCAAATCAGCCAGCACCTTCGCAATAGAGCTGTTTAACATTCCACCCTTTTGCATTATTTAAGCATCTCCTCTACTTCATGTAAATAAGGCATACCGCCCTGTGCTCCCAGCTTTTGCACTGAAAGAGCTGCGGCAGCATTGGCAAAGCTGATGCTTTCCTGCATGGATTTGCCATTTGCACGGGCAACGGCAAAGGCACCGTTAAAGGTGTCGCCTGCACCCGTAGTATCAACCGGCTTTACCTTAAAGCCGGGAACAGTAATAACCTGGCCCTTTTCCGCATAGGCAACACCCTTGCTGCCCAGCGTCATGATTACCTTGCCCTGGTTCTGGTCAAGGATATCCGCCTTGCCCTTACCGGCAAACAGTGTTGCTGCCTCGTGCTCGTTGGGAGTCAGATAAGTAATCTTATCCAGCAAAGCCTGCGGCACCGGAGCAACAGGTGCTGGGTTCAGCAGCACAGGTACACCGTGCGCTGCGCATTTTTCAATGACATAGGCATTGGTAGCGGCAGGAATTTCGTGCTGCAGAAGCACCATATCTGCCTTACTGATATCCTCCCACGCTTCATCAATCAGCGACGGTGATACCAGGTCATTGGCAGCCTTGATAACGATAATCGTGTTATCGTCCTCCGCTACGGTAATGTGCGCGGTACCGCTGTTTTCACCCGACAGCACCTTCACATAGGTGGAATCAACGTTGTTTTCCTTTAAAGCCTTCAATACAAGCTGGCCGTATACATCATCACCGATGCAGCCAACCATCATAACATCTGCCCCCAGGCGGGCAGCAGCAACAGCCTGGTTGGCACCCTTGCCGCCGGGAGAAACGGTCAGGCGGTTGCCGAAAATAGTTTCTCCTGGGTGCACCCAGCGGTCACATTCCACAGTAATATCAATATTACAGCTACCTACTACGACAATCTTTGACATATTTATAACCTCCTGTCTTCAGGATTTATATAATTTTTTGTAATAACAAAGCATATTGGCCGGCAATCAGATTTGGCTGCAGCAAATCCTTGAGCAACTTTATCTGCTTGCGGCTCGTTTTGGGCATGGTCTGCTGCCAATAGGTTATGACTAGCTGCAGCAGTCGCAGCAGCTCCTCCCTGGCGTTCTTGTCTTCAGCCGTAAGCTGCCACCAAAAGCTGTACCATTGGCGGAAGATGTCAGCATCGTCCAGCATCGCTGAACGCGATACATTGGCCGTTACATCGCGCAGATGGCGCAAAAGCAGCTGCAAAAGCGCTGTCTGCTGCTTGCGCAGCACGCGCCGCAGCAGCAGGCGATACAGAAGCGTCAGCTCCCTGTACATCCTGCAGCCTTTATCAAAGCCATCCCAGCGTGCATAGACAACGAAGTGCAGTTGCAGCTGCTGCAGGCTCCACGCCAACTGTTGCAGGTCCTGCTGCTTTAACAGCCAGCGCCCGGTCTCACGCAACAGAAACGCAGTCTCCTCGCGCCACCGCCTGCGTGCCATACGCGCCGCCAGGTTGAGCCATTCAGCCATAAACTCCTGCAGCAGCGCCGTATCGTCGGCGTGCGTCCGCAGCCAACGCCGCACCAGCAGTGCGAGCATAGGACGCACCTCAGACAGACGCCTGTCGCACACAGCAAAGGCCAGCTGCAGCAAAGCGCTGCCGCCCTGCTTTGCCAGCTGCGGATTGACCAGCAGCTGCTCCAAACGCGGCCTGCTTTCCTGCATCCAAGCCGCAAAAAGCTGCCGTTGCCGGTGGCGTAAGGCCACCAGCAGACAGCAGCTGATTGCTTGTAATGCTTCATTATCTGCTGCTTCAGCAATAATACCCGAAAAAGCTGTGCAGGCGTTTTCTTCTCTGCCGTCACGCAGAGCAATACATGTTTCTAAAATAAGTTCTGTTACCATATTTCTACAGGTTAATATCGCCTTCGTAGACATCACCGGAAACAGGATCCACCGTTACCAGCAGGCCATCAGCCAGCTTGGAGGTTGCCTTTTCCGCGCCTACGATAACAGGCAGGCCGCAGGTTACGGCAACAATGGCGGTAGAAGATGTCAGGCCGCCCTCTTCAGCGATAATTGCTGCTGCCTTGGCAGCAGCCTGCGGTACAAACTCGTCATTCAGCACATCAACCACAAGGACATCGCCCTTCTGCAGCTTCTCCTTGAAGTCTGCTGCAATGCGGCCTACGCAGATGCGTCCGGTGACAGTCTTGCTGCCGATACCGGTGCCGCTAAGCAGCTTTGTACCCACTGTAACCACCTTAATCAGATTAGTGCTGCCCGGAGTACCGATAGGTACACCGGCAGTTATAACAACAGATGCGCCGTCCTTGATTACGGAGTGATGCAGAGCACACTGCAGGGACAGCTCGATCATTTCATCAGTATTTGTAGAGTATGGCCCCAAAAGCGGCAGCACACCCCAATAAAGCTGCATAGCACGCACGCGCTCAGGCAGGCGTGACACAGCAACGACAGTACATTGAGGCTTATATTTGGCAATCATACGCGCCGTAAAGCCTGATTCCGTAATTGTAAGAATAGTATCGGCCTTTATTTCCTGGGCAATCTGCACGGTAGCATGGCTGATAGCATCGGTAGAATGTATGCGCTCGCTGATGCCCTTCTTTTGGAAAATATGCACATAATCAAGCGCATTTTCCGTGCGTACGGCAATCTTGGCCATTGTCTGCACCGCCTCCAGCGGATACTTGCCGCTGGCAGTTTCGCCGCTCAGCATAATAACGTCGCTGCCGTCAAAAATAGAGTTGGCAACGTCACTGGCCTCGGCACGCGTTGCACGGTAGCTGTTAATCATGCTCTCCAGCATCTGCGTAGCGGTGACAACAGGCTTGCCCGCCTTGTTGCAGCGTGCGATGATATCCTTCTGTACCAGCGGCACATCCTCGGTCGGAATCTCTACGCCCAGGTCGCCTCTGGCAACCATAATGCCGTCAGATACGCCGATAATTTCATCGATATGCTGCACACCGGCTTCGTTTTCGATTTTGGAGATAATCCCGATAGAAGAGCCTGCTTCCTCAAGCACCTTACGGATAGCGATAACATCATCGGCCTTCTGTACAAATGATGCCGCAATATAATCCATATCATGCTCGACAGCAAAAAGAATATCTGCCCTGTCCTGCTCCGACAAGAACGGCAGCTTCAGCTCAATGCCGGGGCAAGCCACGCGCTTACGTGAGCTCAACTCGCCGCCGTTAACTACCTTGGTATAAATTCTGCAGCCGTCAATGCGTACAACCTTTAAGGAAAGCAGTCCGTCGGCCAGCAGAATATTGCTGCCGACTTCTACCTCCTGCGGCAGGCCTACATAATTGACGTGTGCCATATGGCGGTCGCCCAGGTATTCTTCCGTAGTCAGGCAGAAATCATCGCCCTCGTTCAGCTGGACTTTGCTTTCGGCAAACATGCCCAAACGCATTTCCGGGCCCTTGGTATCGGCAATCGTAGCGATTACCTTACCGGCCTCTTCTGCTGCCTGACGCACCATCTGCAGCCTTTTGCCATGATCCTCATGGTTGCCATGGGAAAAGTTAAAGCGTGCCAGATCCATGCCTGCCAGCATCATCTTACGTAAAAGCTCGACATTGTCCGTGCTGGGACCTACTGTACAGATAATCTTCGTCTTCTTCATCAGGACCGCGCCTCCTCAGTACTGAAACTTATTCTCGCACAAAACCTCATAGGCATCCTCTGCCTCCGAAACCGGCAGGCAGATTTCATAAGCCTTGTTATGCTTGCCTCCGGAACTTTTAAGCTGTACCAGAAAGCCGTTTTCCGTAAGCAACTGTTTTATTTTATTGGCTTGTTCCTCAGTGTGGGCAATATAAATTGTTTTCCACATACTAGAATGCCTCCCGTAAACCAGGTCTAAGATTATGCCTTGTAAGCTTTGATTTTTTCAATCAGCTTCGGCAGAATTACGTTAACATCACCTACGATGCCATAATGAGCAACGGTGAAAATCGGTGCTTCTGCGTCCTTGTTGATAGCGATGATGATATCGCTTTCCTTCATGCCGGACAAATGCTGGATAGCACCGCTGATGCCGCAGGCAAAGTAGATATGCGGAGTAACAGATTTACCGGATTGGCCAACCTGTTGGGAGTGAGTCAGCCAGCCCTCGTCAATAGCGGCACGAGTGCCTGCTACTGCGGAATTTTCAAAGAGAGCTGTATGACTGCTGCAGAGAATTTTTGAAAGAAGATGCCAAGCACTGTGTATTTGATGTTTCTGCGGATGAAAAAATATATGATATTGGTTTTGTATATTCTGAAAACCTTGCGGAGCGTCTGGGAATGGATGATAAAACATACCTTTCTGCATTCCGGCAATATCTTGTCAATAATACGAAACAGCCGGTTATTATGCTGGTTGGGAAAAAAGTACCAGATATCAGCAATGTGGCAAGATCGTATGGTAATGCCTGTATGCTCCGCTCTTTTCAGGGGTTCCGGGCACGAAAAGAAATCTATTATTATGAGGATGAAGTGCAGGTTACAGCGGCTGGAATGGTCTTATGCAAACAGGGGCTGGATCAGCTTCTTACCACCATTGAACAGAATAACCACATGGAGATCCGGAAAGCAGTAGAACAGTTTTATGAAGAAATGAGTCAGATGGGAATGAATGCTGAGAGCATGAATCTGAATATCAATTATCTGCTTTTCCAACTGATCCATCTGGCGAGTGAGCAGGATAATGACGTAAACCAGGAAGAAATCCTGCGGCTGATCAGTGAAAGCAGCTTTGAGAATGGTATCCTGCGTGGCAGTAAGGCGCATATGGCGCGCTTTGCATGTGAATACGGCG
>OLOX01001436.1_pt1 | contig 22628 bp, 16 predicted proteins | sample 1672091 | NCBI WGS metagenome assembly OLOX01 (sample SAMEA3136644, study PRJEB25190) | human gut metagenome | reverse complement strand
TGGATGGTCTGTAGTTAAGGTCGTAAGATACGATTGTTCCGTACTTCTTAGCTGTCTTGATAGCCGCAAGAACTGTCTCGCATGACTGCTCAGATAATGCTGCATAGATACCGCCTGTGTGTAACCATCTTACGCCAAGTGTTCCGAAGATATACTCGAAATCAAAATCCTCAGGAGTAGCCTGTGAAATAGCTGTGTACGCTCTGTCTGAGCATCCCTTGGCACCACGGATACCGAATCCACGCTCTGTGAAGTTGATACCGTTACGGCATAATCTTCCGATACCATCTGTCTTCTTCATGTAAATAAGGTCTGTTGCAACACCACCCTGCTCAATGAAATCTGTCATTAACGCACCAACCTCATTGTCAGCAAAAGCTGTGATGACAGCTGATCTTAAACCAAAGCACTTATGAAGTCCACGAACTACATTGTACTCTCCGCCGCCTTCCCAAGCACGGAACTGTCTTGCTGTACGGATTCTTCCCTCGCCCGGATCAAGACGTAACATAACCTCGCCTAATGATACAGCATCATACTTGCACTCGCTTGCTGGTCTTAAATTTAAATTCATCGTTCTGCCTCCATCTTCTGACTTGTAAGTCATAAATCATTGTGAAATTATGTCGCACTCGACATACTATGTAGGCATTATAACATAAGAATGTAAGTACTTTCAAGAGCTTGTTGGGAAGTTAATATTTTCACAAACTTTTTCATAAAAGTTGTCGTAAAATTTCACATTTATATAGAAAAAATCACACGTTAATGCTATACTCGTCTGTAGTATTGAAAAAATTCAAAAAAGTGAAAGGAAGGTGCATACTTTTATGACAGACAACAACGAAATAACTGAACTGGAACGCAGCAACAAGACCTGTATGGCTGCCCATATAGCAACTGACACCGTAATGCTGCTTCTGCTGGTTCTGCAGGCTGTGGAGAATGCCAATGGAAGTATCATTGAAGTAGATGGAAAAAAATACGGCTGTGAGTTGCTGGGGCAGCAATATACGGATGAGTCCCATATGTGGGGGCGCATTATGAATATCGATGTTTCTACCTATACAGATGAAAACGGAAAGGCGCTGATGTATGCCGCCCCATCTAACATCTCTCCGGCAAGCGAGGAGTATGCACAGCTCGTGGCAGAGCGGGTGGAAAAGCTCCGGGCTGCCGACCCGGATATGGATGAAACAGCTGTTCCGGTGGATCTTGTCACCTGTTCCGGCAGTGGGCTTGATCCCCATATTTCCCCGGCGGCAGCGGAGTATCAGGTAGCACGCATTGCAAAAGCGAATGATATGACCGATGATGAAGTGCGTGAGATCATCCAAAACTGCACCGACGGACGATTCCTTGGCATCTTTGGTGAAGAGACCGTCAATGTGCTGGAAGTCAATCTGATGCTGGACGGTATTCTGGAGGGGTGAAATGAACATAGCTAAAATCATGATTCCCAAAATCTCCATTGTATTTCTTCATGAAAAGGATACGATTCGTCAGGGATTGGAACGGTTTATGGTACATGGCTATACCGCTGTCCCGGTACTGAATGATCAGGAACAGTATATTGGAAGCGTGACGGAGGGAGATTTCCTCCGCCACCTTCTTGTTTGCCAGACAACAGACTTGAAAGTACAGGAGGGATACCGACTTGGCAGCATTGTTCGCAGAGATTTTTGCCCTGCGTTACAAATAGATGCAGATTCCGAGCAGGTTGTAACTTCAATGCTGAATCAGAATTTTGTCCCCATCGTTGATGGCCGGAATGCTCTATGCGGGATTCTGACAAGGAAACGGCTGATTGAATTTCTGGCACAAGCTCGTGATAAAAAAGAATAAGTCCTGCATCTTTAGACAATCTTAATACAGATACGCATTCTCTTTTACCTTCTTTACTCCCTTTGATTTATGATTAAGGACACGTAAAGGGGTATAAAGGAGGATTGCAGTTATGGGAGTAGTGTTGTTAAAAAGGAAGTTGACTTCGTTTCAAATTATCATCCTCGGGTTTTCCGGTGTGATCCTTTTCGGCACCTTCCTTTTAATGTTGCCGTTTTCCAGCCGCAGCGGACTGGCAACGCCTTTCTCGGATGCATTGTTTACTTCTACCTCAGCAGTTTGTGTAACCGGACTCATTATACATGATACGGCAACATACTGGTCGGCCTTCGGCCAGTTTGTCATTTTACTGCTGATTCAGATTGGAGGCATGGGGGTTATTACCGTAGCCGCATCCTTTGCAATGATTTCCGGGCGGAAGATTTCTTTGATGCAGCGCAGTACCATGCAGGAGGCGATTTCAGCGCCAAAGGTAGGGGGAATCGTTCGCTTGACTGGCTTTATCGTCAGGGTGACACTGGTGATGGAACTGCTGTGTGCAGCCGTGATGGCGCCGGTGTTTTGCCGTGATTTCGGGAAAAAGGGACTTTGGATGGCACTGTTTCATTCCGTGTCCGCTTTTTGCAACGCAGGCTTTGATCTGTTGGGTGTGCGCACTCCCTTTTCCTCCCTGACCAGCTATGCAGCGAATCCAGTCATAAACTTTACGATTATGTTCTTGATTGTGTTTGGCGGCATTGGCTTTCTGACTTGGGATGATATTCGGACAAATCGATTGCATTTGCACAAATATCGGATGCAGAGTAAGGTGATTCTTTGTACCACAGCGGTTTTATTGATCGTTCCGGCAATGTACTTTTATTTTTTTGAGTTTGCTGATCTTACCCGAAAGGAACGGCTTTTATCTTCTCTTTTTCAAGCCGTGACACCACGAACGGCGGGTTTTAATACGGTGGAATTAACGGATTTAAGTGAGGCGGGACAATTTATCACCATTGCGCTGATGCTGATCGGCGGTAGTCCCGGGTCTACCGCAGGCGGTTTGAAAACAACAACCATTGCTGTTTTGCTTACTACTGCAATTTCCACCTTTCGGCGCAGAGAAAATGCAAACCTCTTTGGACGTCGCATTGATGATGATGTCGTAAAAAATGCAGCGACAATTTCGCTTATGTATATCACGCTATGTTGTACCGGTGGCCTTATCATCAGCGTTTCCGAAGGACTTCCCATGCTTACCTGCCTTTTTGAAACTGCCTCAGCTGTTGGCACAGTCGGCCTGTCCCTGGGAATTACGCCGGAACTGAATCTGCTCTCACGGGGTGTTTTGATTCTGCTGATGTTTTTTGGACGAGTCGGTGGCCTTACATTAATTTTTGCGGCCTTGTCCAGTGCACAAAAGAAAGTTTCAAAACTACCAAAGGAAAAAATAACAGTAGGATAAAGGAGACATTATGAAATCAATTCTTCTAATTGGTCTGGGGCGATTTGGAAAGCATATTGCCCTGCACTTAAATCATTTGGGTCATCAAGTGATGGCGGTAGATACTTCGGAGGAACGTGTAGAGGCTGTTCTGCCCCTTGTTACCAACGCACAGATTGGAGACAGTACGAATGCCGATTTCTTGGAATCTCTCGGTGTTCGCAACTATGATGTATGCATTGTGGCCATCGGCAACAACTTTCAAAGTTCATTGGAAACAACTTCTCTGCTCAGTGAATTAGGAGCGAGGTTTGTAGTTTCCAGAGCTGCAACTGATGTTCAGGAAAAATTTTTGCTGCGTAACGGTGCAAATGAAGTAGTCTACCCGGAAAAACAGCTTGCAAAGTGGACAGCAATCCGTTACAGTGCGGATCACATTCTCGATTACATAGAACTGGATGAAAATCATGCCATGTTTGAGATTCCCATTCCAAAAGATTGGGCGGACCATTCGATTGGAGAGCTTGATATTCGTAAAAAATTCAATATTAACATTATGGGAATCAAGAAAAGCGGCAAGCTGGAGTTATCTATTTCTTCAGACACAGTGCTGAAAGCAGGAGATACCATGTTGGCGTTGGGAAGTAACAGAAATTTGCAAAAGTGCTTTCATACTTGATTTTAAGAAAAATCAAAGGAATTGGGGGGTGAATCCATGCAGGATGTTATTTTACTTGTAAGTACATCAGCTATATTTATTTTTGGGTATTTTCTGATGAAAAAACTGGATGTTTTTCTGGAAAACAATTGGAATAGACAAGAAACTGCTCTGACTTACGGTGAAAACAGCTTGCGAATTGGTTTTTCCAACCCATTAATGGCAGGCGGTCTCGCAGATGCTTTCGAGACTTACGGAAAGCAGCATCCAGATGTCTCTATCCATATTTTCAGCGGAGAAGAAAGTGAATTGTGCAGAGAACTGGAAACACACAAATTGGACATAATTTTTTTACCAGAGAATACAGACATATCAAAAAAAACTCATTATAATGCACGGATGGTTCTCCTTCGTTATGCCCCAGTTGTGATGGAATATGCTGACTTGCCCATTGAGCCGATTACCCAGAATCAAATCACACAAATAGCACTATGGAGGGATTCCAAAAAATCACCTATCATCGATTTTTTCATTGGATGCCTGAACAAATTTGCCGTGGATCAGTCGCAGATGTAGGTTTTGACGTTGTGTGTTATAATATTGAAAAAGGGAATCGCTTTTACTTGAGTGACAGATAGGAGGGTTAAAATGGAACTGCCAAGACAAGATCCGGATCAGCTTCTTCGTGCGATCCGTAACGATGCATCCACTAAGAAAAGCGGAAAACTCAAAATCTTTTTCGGTTATGCCGCAGGTGTCGGAAAGACCTATGCCATGCTTCAGGCGGCTCATCAGGCTAAGGAGCGTGGCATCGATGTGGTTGCTGGATACATAGAACCCCATGCCCGACCCCAGACGATGGCACTTCTGGACGGCTTGGAGCAGCTTCCTGTGAAACAAGTTGCTTACGAAGGAATGACCCTTCGTGAATTTGATATTGATGCTGCGCTCAAGCGAAATCCCCAGCTCATACTGGTGGATGAGTTTGCCCATACCAACGCCGAAAGCAGTCGGCACACGAAGCGGTATCAGGATGTTCAGGAACTGCTAAATACTGGAATTGATGTCTATACGACTGTAAATGTCCAACATATCGAGAGTCTCAACGATACAGTAGCCTCTATCACCGGAATTCTTGTGCGGGAGCGCATTCCGGATTCCACCTTTGATCAAGCAGATCAGGTAGAACTGGTGGATATTGAGCCTGCGGAGTTGCTGGAACGACTGGCAAGTGGAAATGTGTACCGGGAAGATCAGGCGCAGCGGGCAACAGTTAATTTCTTCACGCTGGAAAATCTCACCGCATTGCGGGAAATCGCCCTCCGTCGGTGCGCTGACCGGGTGAACTTGCTGACGGAAAGCGCCAGAGTACAGAGCCGAGGCGATTACCATACAGACGAGCGCATTCTGGCATGTCTTTCCTCGTCGCCATCCAACGCAAAAATCATTCGGACTGCTGCAAGGATGGCAAGAGCCTTTCGGGGAACATTTACCGCTCTTTATGTGGAAACGCCAAATACAGCGGCGATGAGTGACGATGATAAAAAGCGTTTGCAGGATAATAAGCGTCTGGCCCAGCAACTTGGCGCTGTGATTGAGACAAGTTATGGCGATGACGTGCCTTATCAGATTGCGGAATTTGCCCGTCTTTCCGGCATCTCAAAAATCGTAATTGGACGAAGTACCATTGCACGAAAGAATATTTTCAGCAAGCCCACCTTGACGGAACGCCTGATTTCCAGCGTACCTAATCTGGATATTCATGTGATACCGGATGCCAGCACAGGAACCAGCTATCAGGAAAAAAAGAGAAAGGCGCAGGTAGATGCGATGCCCCTGCGTGATGTTCTGAAGAGTATAGTCGTATTGCTGGTAGCTACACTAATTGGCTGTGGCTTTGACGCTCTTGGGTTCACGGAGAGTAATATTATCGCAGTTTACATATTAGGCGTACTTGTGACCGCTGTAATCACAACCAACCGACTGTGCGGGATTCTGACCTCGGTTGTCAGTGTGCTGGTTTTCAATTTCTTTTTTACCACTCCGAGACTGACATTCCATTTTGACGATCCGAACTATATTGTTACCTTTACCATTATGTTTATAGTAACACTGCTTTCCGGATCTCTCGCTACCCGGCTGAAAGAAAATGCGAAACAATCTGCCCATACAGCTTACCGTACAAAGATTCTTTTTGAAACCAACCAGCTTCTGCAAAAAGAGCAGGATGAGAATGCGGTAATCACCGCTACGGCAGGGCAGCTCATGAAGCTGCTGAAAAAAGATATTGTCGTCTACCTGTCTGATGGTAAAGAACTTGCCACCCCTAACGTTTTTCGTGCTGTTAATAGCATTCAGGAAGATTTAATTTCTGAGAACGAGAAAGCAGTCGCCGATTGGGCCTTCCGAAACAATAAACACGCCGGTGCCACAACAGATACATTATCCAGTGCAAAGTGTTTATACCTTGCGATTCGGGTCAACCAGCATGTATATGGAGTGGCTGGTATTGCGGTGAACGGTATTCCGCTGGACTCTTTCGAAAACAGCGTACTCCTCTCTATTCTGGGCGAGTGCGCATTGGCGCTGGAAAACATCAAAAACGCCAAAGAAAAAGAGGAAGCGGCTGTTCTGGCGCAAAATGAACAGCTTCGTGCTAACCTGCTGCGGGCAATCTCTCATGATCTTCGAACCCCTTTGACAGCGATTTCCGGCAGCGCAGGCAATTTGCTTGCAAATTATAAAAAGATGGATGATGCATTGCGGGAGCAGACCTTTACCGATATTTATGACGATTCCATGTGGCTAATCAATCTGGTTGAAAATTTGTTAGCAGTCACACGAATTGAGGGCGGACAGGTCAATCTAACTCGGAGTATCGAACTCATGGATGAGGTCGTTTCTGAAGCGCTGAAGCACATCAACAGAAAAAGTAAAGAACACACCATTCGTGTGACCAGCGGTAAAGACTTTATCCTTGCCCACATTGATGCGAAGCTGATCGTTCAGGTGATTATCAATTTGGTTGACAACGCCATCAAATATACCCCTGTCGGTTCAGTAATTGAAATACATACCGATCAAAAAGAGCAATGGGTCACGGTTTCCGTTTCCGACAACGGCCCTGGGATTCCCGATGAGCAGAAACCCCGTATTTTCGATATGTTTTATAGTGGGGCCAATAAAGTGGTCGACAGCCGCAGAAGCCTTGGATTGGGGCTGTCCCTCTGTAAGTCCATTGTGACCGCCCACGGCGGCACGATTTCCGTATCAGACAATCAGCCAAATGGCACTGTGTTCACATTTACATTACCCGCCGGGGAGGTAGAACTTCATGAATAAACCTTTGATATTAGTGGTTGAGGATGACCCGTCTGTACGAAATCTCATTACGACCACTTTAAAAACAAATGATTATCGTTATGTGGTAGCACCTAATGGCTCGGCAGCCATTATGGAGGCCACATCGCACAATCCTGAAATCATCTTACTGGATTTGGGCTTGCCGGATATGGATGGCGTTCAAGTCATTCAAACGGTTCGCTCTTGGTCCAATGTTCCGATTATTGTAATCAGCGCCCGAAGCGAGGATAACGATAAAATCAAGGCGCTGGATGCCGGAGCGGACGATTATTTGACAAAGCCCTTTTCGGTAGAAGAACTGCTGGCACGACTTCGGGTGACGCAGCGAAGACTCTCTCTGATGACGGCAGAGATGTTTACTGCCAGTTCTGTATTTGTGAATGGTAAGTTGAAAGTGGATTATGCCGGGGGATGCGCTTATCTGGATGAAAACGAACTTCACCTGACACCCATTGAGTATAAGCTGTTGTGTCTGCTGTCCAAGAATGTCGGCAAGGTACTGACCCATACCTTTATCACACAAAATATCTGGGGCCGCAGTTGGGATAACGATGTGGCTTCCCTGCGGGTATTTATGGCAACACTGCGGAAAAAGCTGGAGCCAACAGAGGAGTCCCCGCAATACATCCAAACACATATGATATGTACCCAGTTTTCTGGACACCGGTTCAAAATTGAATAATTAAGATTCCATCATGGATGCTTCCCTGAACTTGGAGGGAGGCATCCATTTTGTTTTAGCTTGGATTCTGCTGTTATTATAATAGTCAATATACTCGGCAATGGCTCGGTAAGGTTGATGATTTGCTTCCTTGGTCAGAAGAAATGAAGTCGTGGTTCTCAGCAGTGTGAGTGCTGGAAACCACGACTTTTCTGTATCGGGGGTTTATTGAGCGGTTACAAATGCTCAATGACTGTCCGCTATAGAAGCCTACTTTTCTTCTAAAAGCACAGTTCGTTTCGCTGACGAAGGGGTGGACGACTTAATACCATCTGTACACCAAAGTCATTTTTAACAAAAACCGAATCAGCTTTCAGATACCGAGGCTCATCCAATGTAAATCCCGCTCAATGGGTACAACAGAGAAACAGCTCCTCCCCCATGCTCTGCGGTTCTTGATTTCTGTGCCTGCTAAAGCAAGAATACTGTGTCACGCAACGGTTATGCCCGATACGCCCGAGCCTCAAAGATTCTGATGATCTTAGCGCCGTGTGTTCGGATATTCTCGATGCGGATGGCATCGCAGAGAATCGGCTGTTCCAGGTCAAGCACGCAGCGTCTTTGCCAAAGTCCTTCAATGTCTATGTGTCGGGCATCAGCGCCATCCCGTACAAATACAAGCCTGCACGAGCAAACCAGCTCCGGCGGTGTGCCCGCGCTCTGTCTACCCAGCACCTCCCGGTTGATGCTGATCGTGATCTCCCGGGAGAGATTGCTGTCAAACGTCAATTGAATCCGCCTGACAGCAGCGGGCGCGGCCAGGCGCAACGTCAGCGTCGGGTGATCCGCCGCATAGGCCGCCCAGCAGTTGGTCTGTTCGCCAACAGTGCGCGATACGCCGCTAAGCACATTTTCCGCCTCGCATTCGGGGAGCGCGTGGCTTGCCGAGATCTGTGCATCCCGCAGGAGGTCGTCTGCATCCTCATTGCGGATACCCGGAATATAGCAGTCGTCGCGCAGCAGCGTCTGCTGAAGCTCCCGGATGTGCGCGCCGACCTCTCGGGGCAGAATCCCCCTGTGCACGGCGATGGCTGCCGCCGTGCCGACCGCCTGCCCGCCGACGGCGCAGGTCGCCATCACGCGCGCCGAGGCAAACGCCATGTGCGACGCGCTGATGATGCGCCCACACAGGAACAGATTGGGGATATTCCTGGAATAATAGCAACGATACGGAATCGTGTACACGTCCTCAAGCCGCAGCCACACAGTCGGATCGTCGCTGTCGTTGAGGAAGCCCTCGACCGTGTGCACGTCCATAGGCCATCCGCCATAGGCCACGGCATCCGCAAAGCGCCTGCCGCCCGCGCAGTCCGCCTCGTTGAGCACATAATCGCCCAGCAGTCTGCGGCTCTCGCGCTTGCCCGGCAGCATACCAACCCATTCCAGCTCCATGTTCTGCGCGCCGTGTTCACCACCGTTCTTGATGTGATCCCACACGCCGTACACCGCCTTGAGCAGCTCGTCGCGCAGGATTTCTGCGTCGGCGATGGTGTTGTACCGTCCGCCGCCCAGCTCAATCCACCAGTAGCCGGAGGTCACGTCCTCGTGAATCCTGCGCCTCAGGTCGTGCTCCGTGTAGGTGTTTGCCCAGTCCGGCTTGATGAAGGGCACGGGATGCCCCGCGTCGCGCGCCTTGAACATGAGCGAATTGCCCATCGTGCAATGATCCGCCTTCTCCGGCGCATGGGGCTCATCGTAGGCTGACCGCGCCTCCCGCCCCACGACGAAGTCCGCGCCCGCCCACGCGCCCAGGCTGCCGTCGCCCGTTGCATCGGCAAACAGCGGTGCGCAGAGCGTCATCCGCTTTTCCGTCGTCTGCTGATAGGCGGTGACGCTTTCGATGCGCCCTTTCCGCATCGTCACGCCGTCCACGCAGGTGTTTAGCAGCAGCGTCAGGTTTTCGCAGAACGCTGCCTTCTCCCAGAGGATCGAGTCGAACACCGCGTAGCTGTTCGCTGGATTGCGCCGCTTGTGCTCGAGCAGGATCTCTTCAATGATACCCGTCTCCCTGGCATTGGGTCTGCGCATGTGGTCATCCGCACCGCAGATGTGCATGCGGATCTCGCTGCTTGCGTTGCCACCAGGCATCGGCCGGGCATGCACCAGCGCCGTCCGCGCGCCATGCCGGGCAGCGGCGATCGCTGCGCAGAGGCCGCTCATGCCGCCGCCCACGACGACAAAATCAAAGGAAAGCTGTTCCATGCTCCCGCCCTCCCCTTACGGCTCGACGCCCCATTCGCCCAGACGCTTCTGCAGCAACTTCACGTCCAGCACGCGCGGCGTCACATTCCGCTTCACACACAGGCTGGCCGCCACGCCCGCCGCCTGTCCCATATTGGCGCAGATCGGCATCACGCGGTAGTTGGAGTGCGCCATGTGCGTGCCGCAGATATCGCGTCCCGCCAGCAGCAGGTTCTCGATCTTTCTGGGCACCAGGCAGCCATACGGGATGGTGTATCCCCTCGTCTGCCGGAAATGCTTCTGCGCGCCGGTATCATCCAGGCCGTTACCAGTCAGGTTGTGCACGTCAAAATTGAAGTGCGCCCGCGTCACCGCCCAATCGTCAAAGACACGGGCGGTGAGAATGTCCTCCCGGGTGATGGTCGCTTCGCCGAGAAAGTGTCTCGTCTCGCGGACACCGAGAATCGATGCGCTGCTGATGAGATAGCACCGCTCAAAGCCCGGCACATAGGTCTGCAGAAACGGGATCATCGCCTCCATCTGCATGCGGCAGACGAGCGTCGCCCGAGTCATGTCCGCCGGGTCTGTGCCATCGATGCCGATGCAATTGGTCATGTTGCAGGTCACCACCCCCGGCAGGCTCGTGCGGTAGAGCAGCACATGCCCCGCCGGGAATGGCAGATGCGCCCTGCCCACATCCTGAATCGGCCCGGCCGGAACCATCGGGTTTTCCTCAAAGCCGCCGGGGAACACCGCGCGTTCCGTGTCCACGCCCGCCACCTTGAACATGATGGTGACCGGCTGCATTTTGCCATCCTCCTCGCGCCCCTTGAAGAACGGCGCGCCGGCGCGGGCGGCGATGTCCCCGTCGCCCGTCGCGTCGATGACCACGCGCGCCAGCACCGCCTGCCGTCCAGCCTTGCTCTCCAGAATGACGCCCCTGATCGTGTCGCCCTCCACGACCGGCGCGGACGCAAAGCTGTACAGCCGAAGCGTCACACCGGCCTCCTCCAGCATCTCCAGCAGGCGTGTCTTGAGTGACTCCGGATTGATGATCTGCCGCGAGCCGCCGTTCATGCCCGTCTCGTCGCCGGAAAGCTCCGCCGTGCGCGTGAGCAGCTCCTCATAGAAGCCGCCATGCGTGTTGCCCGTCCAGTGGCTCATCAGCCCCGTCGTCGCCACGCCGCCCACGTCGCCGCTCTGCTCCACCAGCATCGTATTCACGCCCTCGCGTGCCGCGCAAATCGCCGCGGAGACGCCTGCCGGGCCGGCGCCCAGCACAAGCACATCCACCTCGGCAAGGACAGGTACCTCACGCGCGCCCTCCAGAATGGTCTTTTTCATTGCTGCTTCCTCCTTATCCCTTGACAGCACCGGCCATCAGACCCTTGACAAAAAACTTCTGCCCCGCCAGAAAGACGATGAACACCGGCAGCAGCGCCGACGCCGACGCCGCCATAACCAGGTTGTATTCCGTCACGCTCTCCTCGATGAAGTTCGTCAGCGCAATGGGAATGGTGTACAGCCGCCAGTTTGTCAGGAACACCAGCGGGTCAAGATAGTTGTTCCAGTTCCACAGGAACACCACCATCGCCAGGGACGCCATGCCCGGCGCGGCGATGGGCACCATGATCTGCGCCCAGATGCGCAGCTCGCTTGCGCCGTCCACATAGCCGCTCTCCCGCAGCTCGTCCGGTACCTGCATGAAGTACTGGCGCATGAGGAACGTACCCGTCACAGTGATCAGTCCCGGCAGAATCAGCGTCAGGTGCGTACCGGAGATGCCAATCTCATTGAAGAGAATGAACTTGGGGATCAGCGTCACCTGAGAGGGGATCATCATCGTCGCCAGATAGAGGAAGAAGATGCCCGTCGAGCCGCGGAATTTGATCTTGGCAAACGCATAGCCCGCCAGCGTGCTGGTGAGCACGGAGCCTGTCAGATTGATAAAGGCAATCTTCAGGCTGTTGAAATACGCCAGGCCAAAGTGATAGTCGCGCGCCGCCACGCCGCCCACATTCCAGACCTTCATATAGTTCTGAGGATACCAGTAGTCCGGGATCCAGTCGATCGGCAGCTTCATGACGTCCAGCGGGCGCTTCAGGCTCGCGGAAACCATCCAAAGGAAGGGCACGATCATCGTCAGGGCAAACGCGCCGATGAGCACTGTCCAGATCACCCGGACGAGCACCTGCTTTTCCCGATAGTGGCCGCCCGCTCCCCGCGCGGCAGATGCAGCCGTTGCTTTCATTGCTTCTTCCCTCCTCAATAGCTGACCCACTTTTTCTGCCCCCGCCACTGTACCAGCGTGATCATGAACAGAATGATGAACAGAATCCACGACATGCTGGCTGCATATCCCATCCGATAGAAGGTGAAGGCCGTCGTGTAGATGTAATAAACCAGCACATGTGTCGCCGTGCCGGGGCCGCCGCGCGTCATGATCTGGATCGGCGCGAATACCTGGAACGAGGAAATGAACGTCGTAATAACCAGGAAGAACGTCGTCGGCGAGAGGAAAGGGATGGTGATTTTGAAGAACTTGGTCATTTCCCCCGCGCCGTCGATGTCCGCCGCCTCATAGATGTCCTTGGGCAGCGCCGTGATCGACGAGGTGTAGATCATCATCGCGTAGCCCACGCCCGACCAGACCGTCATCAGCATGATCGCCGGCAGCGCCCAGTGATGATCGCCCAGCCACTGCGGCGGATTCTCCACACCCAGCATCTTGACCATCTGGGTAAACGGTCCCCACGGGGAATACATCATCACCCACACGATGGCGACCGCCACCACGTTCGCGATGTAGGGCATGAACATCGCCAGCCGAATCGGCAGCTTAGCGTAGCAGAACTTGTCGATGACCACAGCCAGTACCAGCGCCAGGAAGATCGTCACAGGCACCACGCCGGCAGCGAAGACGATGGTGTTGACCAGCGAATCGACGAACCACTTGTCCGCCCACACCTCCACATAATTGGCGCCGCCATTGAAGATCCAGTTGCCAAAACCCTGCGTATAGTCCCAGTCGGTAAAGCTGATGATCAGCGATATGATCATCGGCACCAGCGTAAACAGGGTAAAGCCCAGCACATTGGGCGCGATAAAGGCGTAGCCGGTCAGATCCGTCTTGAGCTGTCGGCTGATGCCCCTTTTCCCTAATGAAATCGTCCGCTGCATAGCGTCACCCATCCTTCTTCAAAAAGGCGGAGAGAAGTTTCCTCCTCCCCGCCAGGCGATATCCGATTGCAGATTACTTGGCCAGCAGCGCCTCGGCGCGCGCCTGCGCGTCATCCATGCCCTGCTGCACTGTCTTGACGCCGGTGTAGATGTTCTCCAGCTCCTCGGTGAGCACCTTGTTGATCTCCGGCAGCTTGGTGGTGATGCTGGGCACCGCGTGGTTGCTCGCAGGCACGATCAACACATTCTGAGCCGTTTCGGCATCGAGCAGATCCTCGGCGCCCTTGAGGAAGTACTCCGTCACCTCGACGGAATCATAGGTGTTTGCGGAGGGAACGCGTCCGCCGGAGGTCAGCGGCAGCATACCCTCGGTCGCGTACCACTTCATGAACTCCCACGCAGCGTCGATGTGCTTGGACTTGGGGTTGATGCACAGGTGATCGCCGTAGCCGCCCTGGGTGTAGGTGCGCACGCCGTCGATCGTCGGATAGGGCGCGAAGGCCGTCTTGAAGTCGTGCGGATAGTTGTCGCGATCCTTGATGCTGCGCACCATCCACGGGCCGATGGTCATCGCGGACTTACCGGTGATGAACATGCCCTCCTGGGAGAGCTTCTGCGTCACGCTGTCGGTGTGCGTTGGCGCGGTATGATCCACGTTCATCATGTTGTTGACCAGCTCAATCGCCGCCACGTTGACCGGATCGTTGACGTTCGCGGTGCCGTCCGCATGGTAGAGCGGGTCGCCGCCGAGCGTCTGCACGGAGAAGTAGTTGAACGGGTAGAGCAGATCCTGCTGGGAATTGAAGAACATGCCGTAGACCTTGCTGTCCCCCTCGCCGTGGGTCAGCTTCCTGGCGATCTCGCGGAACTCCTCAAAGCTCCACTCGGTCGGCACCTCGATGCCGGCCGCATCGAACATGTCCTTGTTGATGACGATGCCGTACTGGTCCATCTTGGTGGGCAGAGAGTAGGGCTTGCCGTCGATGTAGTACGCCAGCGCCATCTTGCCGAAGATGCCCTCGATGTCAAAGCCGTCGCGCTCGACCAGCTCCGTCAGGTCCAGCGCCATATTGCCGCTGGCACGCTTTTGCAGCACGGCCGGGGTATAGGTCATGTACAGATCGACATCGTTGCCCGCAAGCAGACTGGTCTCCAGCTTCAGGTTGCCGGTGTCGTCGTTGACGAAGCGCTCGTACTCCGCCTGGATGCCCTTGTCCTTGAAGGCCTCGTTGAACAGATCGATGCTCGCCTGAGGGCCGGCCTCCGCCGGCACGCCGCCCCACACCCGCAGGGTGATCACATCGTCCGCTAGCGCCGCCGCCGCAGTCACCAGCAGCACAGCCGCCATGAGCATGCTCAACCACTTTTTCATACCGTTTCCCTCCTGTTTCCTTTTGAGCGGTGCTTCTCCCGCCTGATTCTGTCTATATTATATAGAAGCGCAGGCCGTCAAACAATGAACGATCCTGCGCTTTTTCTTTGCAATGCTGTTGTATGGGCGACGCCGCCGCGGTCACAGCGGGCATTAGACTATCTGATTTCTGCTTTTCTCTTCACGATTCTGCTTTTTGGCCTCATCGCGAACCTGCATCGGCGTCTTACCCGTCAGCTTCTTGAACAGGATGCTGAAATAATTGGCATTGTCGATGCCCACGCTTGCCGCGATTTCGTTGACCCGCATGTCCGTTTGGCACAACAGCCGGCGCGCGCGCTCGATGCGCTCCCGGTTGTACCAGTCCACGAAGCTCATCCCCATCTCCCGCTTGAAGATATGGGCGAAATAGCTCTCGCTCAGCCGGGTAAGCTGTGCCGCGCTGCTCACGCTGAGCTCCTGCGCGGGGTGCTCCTGCACATAGCGAACGATCATCTGAATCTCCGGCCGGAGCGGGCGCACCTCCTGCTCGCCCACGCACTGCCCGACCGCCTTGGCAAAGCCCTCGCGCACGGTGCTCAGCCTGTCCGATCGCTGGATCAAGTTGGCCAGTGTGTAGCCGTCCTCATCCGTCCACGCAGCAATCGCGGGATAGACGCGTTTGATGGCAAAGAGCATGTCCAGCAGATTCACCCGCAGCTTGTGCAGCGGATACCCGCGGCGCTTGCTCATCTGGGAGAACGCCGCTTCGCACACGGCGGCAAGACGCTGCGCATCATGCCCAGCCAGCGCCGCATCCAGCGCCCCCATGTCGATGGGCGGCGCCGCGGCGTCAGGTTGCGCGCCCGGATGGTAGCCGTGGATTCTTCCATGATCGAGCAGATACCGATAGGAAAGCGTCTCCTCGTTCTGCAGGTGTGCCTGCGGCAGCGCCTGCAGCCCCGGGTGGCTCTCGCTGATGACGGCCGTCACCGACTGATTGAGGTATCGCTTGACATATTCCTCTGCTCTGGCGTAGGCGCTCTGCAAGCCGCCAAGTGCCTCCACGTTCTCCTGCTGCCAAATCATCAGCGCGCGATCCGCCTGGAAGGGGCACACAACCGCCTTCTCAGCGAACACCTCCTCCAGGATGCTCTCAATCTCCGCAATGGTGCTCTGCGACAGGCGCTGATGAGCATTCCCCTTGCGCAGCTCATAGTCATCGATAGCCACCGTGATCAGCCTGAACGGCCGCTCCCAGCGCACGGCGGGAAACATCCGCGCGAAGCTCCCGCGTGCCTCCTCCGCCGGGATGTCCCCCGCGATCGCCCGGCGCACCACGCTGGCCCGCATGGCGCGCCTGCCGCTCTGCCCGACCGGCTCAGGCTCAGCTGTCTCCCATTTAATCTCGAACAAAATCCTGCGCAGCTGCTCCGGCGTGACCTCCAGCTTGAAGACGTAGTCCAGCGCGCCGCAGCGCATCGCCTGCCGGACGTTTTCAAAGTCGTTGTAGCTGCTCAGCACGATGAACTTCACCGCGGGATACTCGCGCATGCAGGCGCTCATCAGCTCGAGGCCGTCCATGCGATCCATCTTCAGATCGGTGAAAACGAGATCCGGCTGGAGCAGACGGATCTTTTCCAACGCTTCCTCGCCGTTCTCCGCGTCGCCGACCACGGTAAAGCCGCAGCTCTCCCAGTCCAGGATCGAGCGGAAGCCCATGCGCACCAGCAGCTCATCGTCCACGATCAGCACTTTTTTCATGGTCTTCCTCCTCAATCGATGTGATCACGGGGAGCACGTAATGCACCACCGTGCCGATGCCCGGATGGGATGTGATCTCCAGCGTATAGCCCTCGCCGAAGGTGATCTCAATCAGCTCCTTGACATGGGAGAAGCCGATGCCCGTCATCTTGTCCTTTTTGCGGCGGCCGCTGTTGAGCGTCTCCAGCGTTTGGGGCGGGACTCCCTCGCCGTTGTCCTCCACAAACAGGTGAAGGACATTGTCCTCCGTGTAGCCGTAGAGGCGGATCAGGCATTCGCGACCCGCGCGCATGTTTTCGCCAAAGGCGTGAATGACCGCGTTTTCCACGATGGGCTGCAGCGCAAAGCGCAGCATGCACAGCGCCGTCACCCCGGGCTCAAAGTCCTCCTCCATGTGAATCCGCTGGCCAAAGCGCATGTTCTGAATCTCCAGATAGCCCCGGACATGCGCGATCTCCTCGCTGAGCCTGCTGAGCTCCTCCTCATGCCCGACGCTGTATTTGAGCACCGCCGCCAGCGCGTCGATCCCCTTGGTGATCGCATCCGCATGCTGCATGATCGACATGTAGCGGATGGTGTTGAGCGCATTGAACAGGAAGTGCGGGTTGAGCTGGGAGCGCAGCGATTCGTAGCGATAGCACTCCTTGATGCGGTATTCCCTGTCCAGATTGGCGAACAGCTCCTGGATGTTTGCCGTCAGCCGCTTGAAGGAGCGGTTCAGGTGGCCGATCTCGTCCTGCCTGTCCATATCCAGCCCCTCCAGCGAGTCCCCCAGCCGGTAATGCCCCATGACATGGGCAAGCTGACGGACGGGCTTGACGAGCATCTGCACGGTGATTCCTACAATCAGCAGCGTGATGAGCAGCACCACAGCGAGAATCAGGCTCATCCGCCGGGAGAATTGCTCCATCCGCTGCACAACCACCTCAAAATCCGTAAAGTGGGCGATACGAAGCGCCTCCTCGCCCAGCGTCCACGGCGCGTCCAGCGTATAGTAGCTCACCAGCTGCATGCCCTCCGCGGTATTCACCCGAAAGCTGCCGGATTCATTCTCGCGCATCATCGGCAGCACGCGCGAAAGCTGATCCGTGTCTCCCGCCGGCGTGTACTGGAGGATCGGCGTGTCGCCGTCGCCCAGCACATACACGCTGTCGCGCTCTTCGTAGCAGTAGCCCCTGAGCACCCGGCTCAGATGGCTCTGCGGCATGCTGACAATCAGCACGCCAAGCGCCTCGTCATCGAGCGCGCCGTCATACACCGCGCGCGCCACGGAGATATACTTCTCCCCCTTGTTGATCAGAAACGTGGGCGAAAACAAGTTCCAGACCAGATGCCCCTTGCCATTCTCCGCCTCAATGACCCAGCTTTCCTGCCTGAGATAGCTGTAATCCTGAAAATTCCTGCTCCAGTTGGTATAGCAGCGCCCTGTGCGATCAAACAGGGTCATCAGCATGTCGCCATTCGAGTACAGATTGTTCACCTGTGCATAGTTGACGCATTCGTCGAACAGCTTGTTAACCGAATAGTACGAGTTTGCCGGGTTGCTCAGCCCCTCCAGCAGCGCGCTGTTGGTGACAATGGCGCTGGAAATTCCCGCCATGTTGCGAAAGCTGTCGTAGACAGCTTCCTCGGACTTGGAGATGCTGCTGATGATCTGCTCGCTGAGCTGCTGCTGGATATAGGTCTCGTACTGAATCCTGATCCAGCCAAACATGAGGAACAGGGGCAGGACGAGGCACAGCAGAAGCGCCAGATACGTTCGAAGTGAGACGTGTCCGATTCGGTTGAAGGCATGCTTCATTCTTCCTCTCCCCCTTCTCCGGCCCATGTCCAGCACAGCGCACGTTTCCCGCTGAGGGTCCATTCATTCAGACATAAAAAGTATAGCATTTTGAAGAGTATTGATCAAGTATGCCCGGGCGGGTAGACAACATAAAGAAATGCAAAAACGAGCCTGTGAAAAAAAGTCTGTCAAAAGGTGAAAACCAAGGTCTTCTGTGATAGGGATCGTGCCAGATTTCGTCGGCATCGACATGGTATTCGTCATACCCGGGATGGTACTGCTCGTAGCGATCCATTTCGTCCTGCAATTCACGCTCCTTGGCGGTATAGGCGCGCTCCGCGGCGCGTACATCGTCCTCCGTTGCCGGATAGGTGCCGATGATGAGCGATTCCAGCACCGATTGAGCCAACGGCGTACAGGATTGCAGGCTGCCCATGAGGATCAGCAGCATCGCGCACAGCAGGATGATCAGCAGGGAGAATGGATGGCTTTGGAAAACCTCTGCCATCTGTCCCGTGACGTCACCCGCTCCGCGAACGGTCTTCCCCGCGGCAGCGGCGCTTTTTCCTGTATTGCTAACGGTATCGCCGACAGCCTTCATCGCGGCATATTCCTTGCGGATGGCGCGTTTTTGCTGCCAGCGGGAGAGCGGATTGCTGGTAAACTGCGGATTCTCCGCGCGATGTTTGGCCTCCAGATACCGGATGTTGGCTTCATCCAGCGCACGTTCAGCATTTTGCGCTTGCTTATAGGGGCGCAGCTTGTGCGCGTGATAGGCATGTTCACCCATCTGCAAGGCAGAGGTGCTGAACCTGTCGCCCTGAAGCACAGCGCTTTCGGCAGCATTGTCATCTTCGTTGGCCTCTGCCAGCTGCTGGTGCAGCTGATCGTGTACCGATTCCATCGGACGCTGAACAGGATGCCGGAGACGGGAGGGCGGTTTTGCTTCGGTTTCCTCAAACTGTAGCCGGATTTTCTTTTTCCTGGCATTTGGCGAAGAAGCATCAACCGCCTCGGCTGTCGCCTGGGTCACAGAGGACACAAGCGCAGGTGCTTTCCCGGAGGATTTTGAATCAGCGGGCGAACGCACAACCTTTGATGCCTGTTTCTTCTGCTGAGAAGACTCACCAAATAGCGATGCCGGTTCATGCAGTTCAGCCGCATCCGCTTCAATCTGCTGCATGGCATCCTGCTCGGTTTGAACCTCCTCGGCGATCAGCTTCAGGCGGCGCGTTTGCAGCTTCTTCTTGGCTGCATCGTATCGGTCCGCAGCTTGTTCTGCCTTTTCCGCCTTTTGCGCCAGCTCCGGGTTCTCCAGCTCCTCCTTCGAGAAGCGCAGCCGGGGAGAGCTGCGGTTACGGGTTTCAGTCAATCAACAGCACCTCCTTGGGGTGTCATTATGACGCACAAGCCCATGCGGGCTTTGTTTGTGGACTGTTCCATGTCGTGTTCCTTCAAAAAGGGTACAGAAAAACCGGCATGGATCGTATATGCCGGTTTGTGTGGAAAGTTGCGAACTATTTTTTTCAGGGTTCCATCTGCTTGAAACGGTATGCACCGCGGCTCTTTCCGTTCGCAAGCTCAATCAGAGAGGCTTCCTTCATCCTGCGCATCAGAACGGTTGCTGGTGCGGTTGTCACATTGAGTGCTTCGGCAACATCAGAACGGGTAAAGCACTGCTGCGTGCCATAGTGTTGATACAGCGCGAGAACATGCGCCGCAGTTTTTGGCTTGAAGCCCAATCCCTTGAGCAGATGCATGAAGGATTGTTTTCTTTCTTCAAGGATTGTTTCAGGCTCGTCGAAGGATTGTTTTTTCTCCGGAGGGATGCTTTTTTCTCCGGAGGGATGCTTTTTTCAATGGCTACGCCGTAATTCAGATTGAAAAGCGTCACGATATGCTCGTGCAAAAGTTCCTTCATACGCTTGTTGTGAGCCACAAAAAGCACCCGAAAACAAGCAAAGGCAACCGCGTCGCTCACAAATGCTTGCAGTGTCGCTCACCAATGTTTGCAAAAATTCGGGAGCCTTCAAAAAGCCGCGTCAGAAATTTGGGCAAAATGTTTGCAATCTGCTAACGTGGCTTTTTTTCTGTTAGCAGGAATCCAAGGAAAAAAGTTCGCAAAAAAAGAAATTCCCTCGTCCTTCGAGCAAGCTGCTACTTACAGCATTTTGCACTCAAGGCGAGGGAATTTCCAAAAACTGGTGATCCCGGCGCGATTCGAACGCGCGACGTTCCGCTTAGGAGGCGGACCCTCTATCCTACTGAGGTACGGGACCATGTGCCGAAAAACTTATATATATCAAGGCTTTTCGGCTCTCTGTTCATTATGATTTCATGAGCATTTTTATTAACACATCAGTCAGTTTTTGACTGCCGCGTTAACGGGATTATTTTGCGCTGACATCGGGGATTCGTGTCCGCTCCGCCAAGTGTCAGCAGCTTGGCGAAAGACAATGGGGGTACGTTTCCGATGGAAGTCGAACTCCATGCTCGCTTTCGACTTCTCGAAAAGGTGATAGGCGAGCTTCTTCTTAGGAGGCGAACGCTCTATCCTACTGAGCTATGGATGCAAAGGACTTTTCCCCGTTTCCACGGAAAATCGTTCATCTTTGATTATAGTGGAAATCGGGGAAAAAGTCAATTTATTTTGCCAAAATCAGTCGCCCAGCGAAATGCCCATGCTTCTGGCGGCGCGGACGGCCTGCGCGTCGGCGGGGACGAATTTCGTCTTGCCCGCAACCTCGGAAAGCGGATTGTGGGAAACGGTATTGCCGACCATCGCAACGGCCTGACCGTAATTTTCCGCCGCAATCAACTGCGCGGCGTGCACGCCGAAGACGGTGGAAAGCATGCGGTCGTAGGCGCTCGGGGAACCGCCGCGCTGCACATGACCCGGCACAACGGCGCGCGCCTCAACGCCGACCATCTCCTCCAGCTGCTTGGCAATGCGGTTGGCGATGCCGGTAAAGCCGGTCTCCTCGCGGAACACGGCGCGCTCCTTCTTCTTCATGGCGGCTTCCTCTACGCTCATCGCGCCCTCGGCCACGGCGACGATGGAGAAGGCCTTGCCATTTTCGGCGCGGCGGCGCACAGCGTCAGCCACAACGTTGATATCATACGGAATTTCCGGCAGAAGGATGACGTCCGCGCCGCCGGCGATGCCGGAATACAGCGTCAGCCAGCCCGCCTTGTTGCCCATGAGCTCGATGACCATGCAGCGGCCATGGCTCGCGGCGGTCGTATGGATGCGGTCGATCACCTCGGTCGCGATATCCACAGCGGTATGGAAGCCGAAGGTGACGTCCGTTCCCCAGATATCGTTGTCGATGGTCTTGGGCAGGCCGATGACGTTCATGCCCTCCTCAGCCAGCAGATTCGCGGTCTTGTGCGTGCCGTTTCCGCCGAGGGTCACGAGGCAATCCAGCTTCATCTTCTTGTAATTCGCCTTCATCGCCTTCACCTTGTCCACGCCGTCTTCGCTGACAACGCGCATGTTGCGGAACGGTGTGCGGCGGGTGCCGAGAATGGTGCCGCCGAGGGTGAGGATGCCGGAGAAATCCGACTGCTTCATCTCCTTGTAATCGCCCGCGATCAGACCCGCGTAGCCATCCTGAATGCCGACGATCTCCGTGTCAAACATGGAATAGCTGGCGCGCGCCACGCCGCGGATACAGGCGTTCAGGCCGGGGCAGTCGCCGCCGCTGGTGAGGATTCCGATACGTCTTTTCATAGGACATCAACCTCCATGAAATTCACTTTCTGTGTTTATTGTACCACCATCAGGCCGTCTGAACAAGCGATTCTTCTTTCCGGTCACCGGACGTTTCATTTGCCCACGCAGAACTTGGCAAACACCTCGTCGATGACCTTTTCACTCATCGTTTCGCCCGTGATTTCGCCCAGCGCGTCGAGCGCGGCGGAGAGATCGACCGCCGCGACATCCAGCGGCATGCCGTCCGAAAGCGCAGCCACCGCATCGGAGAGCGCCGCGCACGCACGCCTGGCCGCCTCCACATGGCGCGCCTGAGACAACGCCGAGGATTCCGCGCCATCCTCCGGCACAAACGCCGCCAGCGCCTCCTTGAGCGCTTCCATGCCCTCGCCGCGCGGCGCGCAGACTGCCACTGTCGGCACGTCGCCAAAGGCCGCGCGCACCTCGTCCGCCGTGAGCACGGGCGCAAGATCGCCCTTGCTCAAAATAATCAGCTGCGGGACGAGGCCAAAGAGCGCCGCTTTGTCTTCTTCGGTCAGCGGGCTGGCGCCGTCGAGCACCAGCGCCCGCACATCCGCTTCCGACAGCGCCTTTTTCGCGCGCTCCACGCCAATGCGCTCCACTGCGTCGCCCGTCTCGCGCAG
>OLOX01001425.1_pt1 | contig 22720 bp, 14 predicted proteins | sample 1672091 | NCBI WGS metagenome assembly OLOX01 (sample SAMEA3136644, study PRJEB25190) | human gut metagenome | reverse complement strand
TGAATCGCGCGAAAGGGTCAAGGGAGGGGACTTCGTCCCGTTTCATTCTCCCTTGCAGGGTGCAGGGACAGCGTCCCTGCTGGGGGCAAGGGGCAAAGCCCCTTGGGTCTTCCAACGCCCTTGTCACCCGAACGGCGGCGGGGGGAATAGCGGCAAATCCGGACAAGTCGGCGCAGGGGTGCCGCACGCTTCCCATCGTGTCATGTAGGCTTCGACGAGCAGCTCAATCGTGCAATCAAACACAGGGGGACGGCAGTCATCCGCACACACAGGCGCGCCGCCGTCAATCAGCCGAACACACGGCAGCACCATCATCTGGTTGCGCCAGCATTCCGCCTGCACACAGCGAATCGGCAGCGCAACATCCGTTGTCAGCACACTTTCGCCGCGCAAAACCTGCCCGCACTCCGCCTGCACTTGGCAAACAATCGGAATATTCACCCGCAGAAGGCACGGCGCGGGTCGAGACGGTCGGCATCCGCGGCAGCCGCACGGGCGCGGTTCTTGGTACGGCGCAATCTCCCAATCCGCGTCACCGCACGCCGTAACGCCGACGAGCTGCAATCGCCCGTTCGCATCCTCCGGCAAACCGCCGACGTACAGCGCCACACACGCGCGGCGCTGCCACTCCCGCCCGCTGGCGAGGATTCGCGGCAATAAAACGCCCTTCTGCGTCGGTGGACAAGACGGGCAAGGTGGTCTGGACGGGCAAGGCGCTTGCGGCGGCATGGGACGGCAGCAATTCGGACGCTGATTCATGGCGATTCCTCCCATCGTGTGAGCTGTTCACTCCCAGCATATGCGCGGCGGGAAAATCGGGCACAAAAAAACCCGGCACGAAGCCGGGAATTTTGCGATTAGTTCAAGGATTCGGTCTCGTTCTCGATGGTCACATCTTCCACCGAGCGAATCGCCCAGCGCGCAACAACCATCGTCTGGTCGCCCTTGCCGACGCTCAGGGTGATGGTGTCGTCCTTGATGCTCTCGATGGTGGCGTAGATGCCGCCGATGGTGCACACGCGGTCGCCCTTCTTCAGGGACGCGAGCATGTCCTGCTCCTTCTTGCGGCGCTTCTTCTCCGGGCGAATCATCATGAAGTACATCAGGACGAAAACCAGCAGCAGCGGCAGAAGGCTGAAGAGAATACCGACAATGCCGCCAGCGGCCGAATCCGCGGTGACGGCGGCAGGGTCGGCAGCACCGGTGGTGGTGGTTTCCGCAACGGCGGTGGCGATGCCCAAAAGCTTGGTCAGAAATTCCATGCGAATTAGCTCCTTTCAGTAATCCGGAATACTCTATCTATTGTAGCATATTTTTTCGCGCTTCACAAGAGGGGAAAGCGGGCTTTTGCGCCATTCACAGAAATTTTGCATGACGGCATCAAGCATTTTTCCGCGAAGCTGCGCTTTCAGGCGCAAATTTGCATCTTTGGGGCACGGAATTGTAAAACTTGCGCATATTCGCTTGCAACAGGTGTTTTTTTTGATATAATGGTAATGGAATGCTGAAAAGCGCACAAACGAATGTCAAGGAGGCTGACGAATGAAGAAGCTGCTTGCGATTCTGCTGACGCTGGCGATGCTGGTGCCGATGTGTGGTTTTGCGGAGGAAAGTGCGCCCGGCGCGACAAGGACAGTCATTTTCCTGAAAGACTTCAATGCGAAGGTGCTGGGGGCGGACATCGACGAAGCGGAGGAAAAAGCCGTAAATGACTTTCTGGATGCCCTGCGGGTGATAGTCTATCAGCAGGGGACAACGTCAGCCGCCTATGAGGTGACGCTGAACGACCAGCCTATTGTCGATTATGCCGTGCAGTTCAGCGGCGCGGATGTCTATGTCAGCAGTGACCTGCTGGGCGAGACGCTGTATCTGAACCTCGACGAGGACATGCAGCATTTCGGGGAGCTGGTGTACCGCCAGCAGCTCAGCCAGCGCGGTCTTACGGCGGAAGTCATCAACGAGACGGTATCCTCTGGGTACTACGCGGAGCAGATTGCGCAGGTGGGACAGATGGGCGCAATGACGGCGAAGGTACTCAAAAATCCCCTCTTCACGGAAAACGTGCAGGCGGAAGAAGTGCTGAATAGCCTTGCGGCGATTGACTTTACGGAGATGCAGCGCCGCTTGGCGGAATATCAGCCGTCCATGACGATTGACCCTGTGACGGAGCAGCTCGAAGGCTGTGACCCGGTGATACAGGTGTGTACGTTCACGCTGACGAACGAACAGCTGGTCAATCGGCTGGCGATTCTGCTGGAAACGGCGATGCAAGTGCCTGTCGTCCAGAACTTCGCGGATTTGGCGGCGGATTATGACAATCTGATGCAGTTCATGTCGCAGACGACGACGGAAGAGTATGTGCCGCAGGAAATCGACTGGGCGGCGCAGGTGCGTCAGCAGACGATGCTGTACAGCGACGCGCAGGTGACGCTGTACACGGATGCGCAAGGGCAGCTTGTCAAGCTGATTGTGAACTATTCCGCGCTCCCGGACTGGGCGGAAAGAATGTCCGAGGTGGAGCCGACCGAGGGAATCCTGAAGCCCGTCACGTTCACGCTGAACCGGAACACGCTGGCGGACGGCTTGCAGTACGACTGGACGCTGGAAAAGGAGGAGAACAGCACGACGGGACGCCTCACCATCGGTGAAAAGAATGCCGAACTGGTGCTTATGCCGGATGACCAGACGCAGACGACGATTTCGCTGACGGTTGAGCCGAACCGCAGGGGCGGGAGGGTCGATGTAGAAGTGCGCACGACCTCCGAAGCGAACGGGACGGACAGCGGCATACAATTCGGCGTGTTTACGTCTGGTTCGAGCAGCAGTGTATATCGGGAGTCGAGAATTCGGCTCTTGTCTGGCGGTGAAGTCGGCTTGACCATCTACACGACGACCTTTTCGTGCAAACCGCGCCCCCTGCTGTCCGACGGCGACGTGCTGGACTTGGGCGAAATCAGCAGTGCGCGCTTCAACGCCTACATGCTGACCTTGGCGACGAGCATTTCGCAGATTCTGCCGCGCATCCTGATGAATCTGCCGAACAGCGTGCGGCAGCTCATGGACGGTACGACGACGCTGCCGAGCAGCACCATCATTTTGGATAACGCCGACTAACATCAACCGAAAGCATCACTGCCCCGCAGTGTTCGCTATAAAGAAAAAGGGAAACCAAACAACAAGGAGGAAAACCCCATGAAGAAATTGCTTGCGGTACTGCTCAGCATCATGATGCTGGCGATGCCCCTGACCTCGATGGCGGAAAACAGCGTGTGGGACAATGCCGCGCGTCAGGAAACCACCATCACTATCCACGACCTGAACGCTGACCTCGTGGCGGCGCTGGGCGGGGATGACACCGCGATGGCTGCCATCAACGACCTGCTGGCGGCGCTGTCCCTGACCGGCTATCAGCAGGGCGACGAAGCTGGCTTTGACCTCAACCTGAGCGGCAAGAGCGTGCTGGGTATGGCATCGCTGACGACTGCTGCGGAAGAAAACCAGCTGATGTATGTGTCCAGCGCGCTGCTGGGCGGCGTGATTGCTGTGAACAGCAAGGACGTGGAAGCCATCAAGGAAAAAGCCCTCCGCGCGACGATGAAGATGTCCGGTCAGAGCGACGAGGAGATCGACAAGGCGATTGAAGAATCGAAGGAACAGCTGAGCGGCAATGCGGAATACACTGCCCTGATGGAAGCATCGGCGAATCTGAGCAGCATGACGGAAGAGCAGCTCATGGAAGAACTGACGCAGGCGGACACCACGGCGTTCATGACCATGATGAACGAAATACTGTCCGGTGCAGAAATGGCAGAAGTGACCGAGCAGCCCGGCGACTGCGACGCGGCGAAGAACTACGTCAAAGTCACCGTTCCGCCGGAAAAGCTTGCCGAGATGACGAAAGCCCTGCTGGAAATGATCCACAGCGTTCCGAGCATCGGCGCCTACATGGATGCGCTTTTTTCCGCTGCTGACACGAGCTGGGACGACCTGCTGAAAGAACTTGATGAAGCAGATCTCTACGCGGATGACATCGTTTACGAATACTGGATGACTGAAGCAGGCGAGCTGGTTCGCATGACGGCTTCGGTGAAGATCAACAACGGCGGCGAAGAACCCTTGCCGATGTCCTTCACTGCGACCCGCAACACGGCGGACGGCGTGGCGACGTGGCTTGTGACCATCAAGAGCGCGGAAGATACCGCGGCGACGCTGACCTTCGCAGGCGACTTGGAGAACTTCACGGCGAACCTGACCGCCTATGCTGGTGAAGACTCCGTTGAAATCAACGTCAGCGGCAAGGGCGTCGGCACGGACAGCAGCGTTGTTGATGTGGAAATCAAGGAAACGGTGGACGGTGTCGAGCAGGGCTTCGGCGTTGTGGTGACGACCGCTACGACGATGGACGGCGAACAGGGCGTCCGCAAGGTGGATGTGCTGGTGCGCTTCATGGGTCTGGACGTTGTGACCATCACGGCGGAAACCCGCACCTGCGACGCGAAGGACGCGCTGGACGTGAGCAAGGCGCAGGATTTGGGCGCGATGACGGACAGTGAGTTCCAGACGTGGTTCGTCAAGGTGATGAACAACCTGCAGAACCTGCCCATGACCCTGCTGATGAGTCTGCCGGAGAGTATGCTGACCCTGCTGATGGGCGGCAGCAACTGATACGATTTCCTGCATTCGCCTGTGCCATCTGCTTGCGCCCTTCCCATGCTGGCGTTTGCGTTAGCCAGAACGAATCATTTGCGGTGCATCTCGGCGCATTCTCATTTGGGAATAGTATCCGCATGGGAGGCTGACTGAAAAAGTCAGCCTTCTTTTTCATTGCCGGAACATGCTGATTTTCGACCAGAAAAGCAATCCAATTGTAAAAATATGCGCGGAATGGTTGACAAGTCGGGCGGATTGCTTTACCATAGTACATGGATTATTCTGTGACTTTACTCCGCACGGCTTGCGGATGATTCAGATGGAGGAACAGGCAAGATGAGGATGCTTGGCAAGCGATTTCTGTCACTCCTGCTCACGCTGGGAATGCTGCTGATGCTGCTTCCCGCGGCTGCGGCATCGGAGCTGACGATGCTGCAAGTGGATTTTCTGGGCATGTATGCCACAAGCGCGGGAACGTATGAATCCCGGAAATTCACGGGCGATTTTACTGTCATGCAGAACGGGGCGGCGGTCGGCACGATTCGCCTGACCGACTTCGGCAGCGACCCGATTTCCGTCCCTGGCACGGGCAATGTGCAGCTTGTCCCGGTGGCGGAAACAATGCCGGAGGACGCCATTATGGCGGCGAGCTACACCGTGTCAATTGTCGATGGACGGCTGAACAAAGCGGTCATTGCTGTGCTGACGGACACGGGTCTGTTCACCGTGCACACGGAGAGCAGCTCCTCTTTTGACCTGATTAACGAGCGCGGCGAGACGATTCTCTCCTTCGACACCGACAGCCGGGGCGACTATGCCCTGCCGGCGGCGATTCATACGGGGCTGTATACCCTGCGAATGACGAAGGCTTCGCTGGCCATTGAAAGCTGGCGCGACAAGATTATCAACATTGAGCGCTACACGGGTGCGGATTCCGTGACGAAGGTGAACGCTTCCTATTACTATGTGCCGCCGACGATGGCGCCGACCGCCACGCCTGAACCTACGCCTACGCCGACGCCCACCCCGACACCTACACCGACCCCGACGGCAACGCCTACGCCAACGGCAACGCCTACGCCGACGCCGACGGCTACCCCGACCTTAGCGCCGACGGAAGCGCCGACCGAAAATCCGACCGAGAATCCGACGGAGGAACCCACGGAAGCGCCGACACCAACCCCGACGGCTACCCCGACCCCGAGCCCGACGCCCACGCCGAGCCCGACGCCTACGCCTACGCCGACCCCCACCCCTGAACCCGTGGACGGCACGCTGACGATGCTCATGCGCGGCGTGAACGCGGCAGTGGCGTACCAGATTGTCAGCGAGGACGGCAAAACGACCCGCACGGGTTACCTGACCGATGGCGAGACGGTGCAGGAAGCCGACCTCTTCCACGGGACATACGCCGTCACGGTGACGCTGCCGGAAGGCACGCTGCTGACGGGCGTGAACGGCTGGCCGAACCTGCAGAAGGGTCAGGCACAGTGGCTGGTGAACATTCAGGCGATGCAGACCAGCCGCTATGAACTGGATCTGACGCTCAGCGGCGGCATGACCGGCAGCATCGACGATCTGTCTGCTCCGGCGGAAGTGACGATTTCCGGCCAGCGGATGAGTGAACAGATGACGGTCAGCGGCGCGTTTGCGCTGAACAACCTGTATCCTGATACCTACCAGATTACGGCAGCCCTGCCGCGCGGCCTGTATGACACCGAGGGCTGGACGCTCAGCACGACCGATACGGGCGTGACGGCGAGCATTCTGGTGGAAATCGGCGCGGGCGAAACCGTTGTGCTGCCGGCGCTGGCGAACCATGCCACCGGCGACGCTTCCGGCGTGGTGCTGGGGCTGGACGGTCAGCCGATGAGCGGCGTGCAGGTGCAGCTGGTCAATCAGGCGGGCGAAGTCGCGGCGGAAGCGGTGACGGATGAAAACGGCGCTTGGCAGGCGGAGTTCCTCGAATACGGGACGTACGTCGTCCGCTATGACGCGGGCGTGACCCTTGCCAACGGTGCGCTCGTCATCAGCGATGAACCCGCGACTGTGACCGCGAAGGCGGCGAATCCGGCGGCGCTGACCATCCACGCCTTCCGCGACAACGATAACAACGGTTCACGCGGGAAGTACGAGGAAGGCGTGTCCGGTGCGACGATGAGCCTCATCACCGAAGTCAACGGCGTGGAGGTTGTTGTGGCATCCGGCGAAACGGACAAGAACGGTGAAGTGTCGCTGGCTGTCCCGGCGGGGACGTACGTCCTGCGCAGCGAGCTGCCCGCGGGCTTCGGCCATGGCGCGCACGGCAAAAATGTCAGCGCGAACATGTCCATCATGGATGAAACGACCGAACAAGTGCAAAGCAGCGTGCCGCTGACCCTCGAAGCCGGTTCTGTGACCGACGTGGGCGTCGGCGTGATGACGATGGCGGCGCTGCAGGGCCTTGTGTGGCTGGATGAAAACGACGACGGCGTGTATCAGGACGGTGAACCCGGTCAAGCGGGCATCAAAATCCGCGCCGTCGGCGTGAAAAACGGCTTGGTGTACGAAACCGAGAGCGGCGAGGACGGCAAATTCTACATCGGTCAAATGCGCTACGGCACATACAATGTCGAATACAGCCTGCCGGACGGCTTGGTCTTTGCGCGATATAGCCAGACGGGCGGTAATCGCCGCTCCATCATCACCAGCGAATTTAAGCGCTCTGAAACGGATCAGGTGATTCTTGAACGCGGTGACTTGGAGGAAGTCCTCCTTGGCGTGATGAAGGGCTCTAACATCAACGGCATCTGCTTCCTGGATGAAAACAACAACGGCGTGTACGACGAGGGCGAAAAGACGCTGGAAGGCGTGAAGGTCGTCCTGTATCGTCAGGCCATCGGCAAGGAGCTGCTGAACACCGTCTCCGACGAGAACGGGCGCTTCACCTTCGCCAACATCCGCGGCAGCACGTTCCGCGTCAAAGCGACGATTCCGCAGGGCTATGTGTACACCATTGCGGGCGAGGGCGAGTACGGCAACATGTTCGCGCCCGGCACTGACCGCCGCGAGTACACGATTTCCGACGTGGTGCTGGAGAATGACAGCGAGATGACGATGGCCATCGGCGCGATTACTTACGGCAGCATCTCCGGCACGGTGTATCTGGATGACGACTTCTCCGGCAGCCGGATGGACGCGGAAAAGATGGTCAACAACTTCACCGTCACCCTGACGGATGAAAAAGGCAATACCCGCACGGCGAAAACGAACCGCAGCGGCGTGTATACCTTCGATGACCTTGCGCCGGGGCAGTACACCGTGAGCGCGACCGCGAACAGCGGCTTGGCGTTTACACGCACGGGCGACGGCAATATCCTCCGCAACCTCTCCGGCGGCGCGGGCGAAAGTGAACCGGTGGCGCTGACAATGGGCGCGGATTTGACGGGTCTTGATATCGGCATGATTACCCCCGGACATGTGTCCGGCGTGGTGTTTGCCGACAAGAACGACAATGGCCTGCGCGACGCGGACGAAGGCGGCTTGCTCGGCGCGGTGGTTCACCTGATGGACGAAACCGGTGACGTGGCGACCCGCACCATCGGCGCGGATGGCAGCTTCCTGTTTGACGCGGTGCTGCCCGGAACGTACCGCCTGCGCTACGAGCTGCCGGGCGACGGCGTGTTTGCTCCCCTGACGGACGGCGGCAACACCATCGCGCCGGATTCCGACGGCACGACGGATTCCTTTACCATCAGCGTGGGCGAAGAAGTCACCGCGCCCCTGTGCGGCGCACTGGCTCTGGGCGACATTGAAGGCATGGTGTTTGCCGATCACAACGGCAACGGCGCGCAGGATGCAAACGAAGCGGCGCTTGCCGGCGTGACGCTGATCCTGACCCCCTCCCGCGAGGATTTGACGGAGCAGACCGTCCTCACCGATGCGACGGGCGCGTACAGCTTCACCGGGCTGCGGCCGGACGCCTACACGCTGACCTTGCGCTTCCCGGAGGGCATGGTGCTCTCCAAGCTGGACGGCAATGTGACCCTGCCGCTGATGCACGGGTTGAACGAGCAGCAGGTGAACATCGAAATCGGGCTGGGAGAGGAATGGCTGAATCAGGCGCTTGGCGGCGTGATTCCGTCGAAGATGTCCGGTCAGGTTTGGGTGGATGAGAATGACAACGGCCGCATGGACGCGGGCGAAATCACCCCGGAAAACGAGACGCTGACCCTGCTGGATGAAACCGGCGCGGTGTTTGCGCAGGTGCAGACCGATGCGGATGGGCGGTTCGCCATCGACGGCATTGCCCCCGGCGTGTACAGCCTTGCCTACGACCTCAAGGAAGGTACGCAGGCGGCGCGTCTGGGCGACAGCACCTTCACCACCGAGGGCAGTCAGCTCGTCATGACCGAGATTGAAATTAGCGAAAACAACAACTATACTGCTCCGATGCTGGGCTTGAAGATTGACACGAGCATCGGCGGCATGGTCTGGTGCGACAACGCGGGCGAGATTGCGCCCCTGTCCGGCGCGGAGGTTATCTTGCTGGACGAAAAGGGCAGCGAACTGCAAAACGCGACGACGGGCGAGGACGGCATCTACCGCTTTGACGGCTTGATGCCGGGCAACTACCGTCTGCGTGTGACGCTCCCGAACGGCTACGTCGTCGTAGAAAAGGACGACACGCGCCTCAAGGACGGGCAGAACATCAGCGTGATGACGACCTACACCGCCCGCGAGGGAGAGAGCGACCTGATTGCCCTGCGCATGAGCCAGCATCAGCTGGAGCAGAACATCGGCGCGGTGCAGCCGGGCACGCTGGGCGACTTCTGCTGGCTTGACCTGAACGGCAACGGCCTGCAGGACGCGGGCGAACTCGGTCTGGGCGACATGCGCATCGAGCTGTGGCGCAACGACCAGCTCGTCGCGGAAACGACAACCGACACGTACGGTTACTACACTTTCGAGAACCTGTATCCCGGCGTGTACACGCTCAAGCCCATCTACCCGGCGGAAGTTGTGCCGACGCGTATGCGCACGGATATTCCGCTGATTGCGTCGATTCTGGGCGAAAACGGTGAATCGAACCCGGTGCAGGTGACCTCCGCCAGTACGACCTACACGGCGGATTTGGGCTTCGTGCTGGTTGATGACGACGTGCTGCCGGCAAACTACGGCATCGGCGAAAAGCAGGACTGGACGAAGAAGTAAGGAATAATGCGGAATGCGGAATTGCGCATCCGCGGATGGCGGGGTGCTGCGGGGGCGAAAGCTCTCGCGGTGCCCCGTTTTTTGTGAAGGGGGAGGGAAGCAAAGTCCGCTTTTACGGAAAGAATCAACTGTTTGTTTTTGTGAGAATTGAAAAGTAAATAAAAGTTACTTCACTCGCATTTCGTGAATGAAAATGGAAGCTGCTTCATTCTGAAATCCCAAATCCGCGCGAATCAACCGTTTTCCTGCGCGAAAGCGTATTGCAAAAGCGGCTTCCATTTGGTATCATAAATGTTACCAGATGTGGCTGTTCAATATGAAAAAAAATCAGCCGAATCATGCTGGAAATGAAAGGACGGAAACAAATATGAAGAAACTCCTTGCTCTCCTGATGGCGCTCATGATGTGCTGCACTGCCTTTGCGTTCGCGGAGGAAGAAGCGGAAGTGCCGGCAGTTGAAATGAATGTCAGCTTCGAGGCGCAGACGGTTACGCTGGGTGAAACGGGTCTGACGATGCAGATTCCGGCGGACTGGGCGGTTCAGGAAGTCCCCGCAGGCACGGAAAACGCCGAGAACATCCTGCTCTTCGCCGTCAACGCCGACCAGACGGTCAGCATTACGGCGCAGCTGTCCGCGATGAGCTTTGAAACGCTGCTGCAAGGCATTCAGGACGCGGGTGCGACGGAAGAAATGCTCGCTGAGCTGTATGTCAACGAAAACTATTGCCTGATGTACACCCCCGGCGACACCGTGCTGGCGCTGTACACCTTCCTTGATGACGAGACGGTTCTCGCTGTGACGTTCCAGGTCGCCAGCAAGGAAGTGGGCGACGCGCTGGAAAACATGCCGCTGGAGATCTTCGGCAGCTTGGCGGCAGCGGAGTAATTCACTTCGTTACCATGATGCAGGACGAATGAGCGTCCTGCATTTTTTGTGCGCAAAAATGAACAGGGACTTGCAGAAAAACTTGATAAATGCAACAACTTGGACGAAAATATTCAAAATACACGAGAAAAACATAAAAAAAACACAGTTTGTGCAACAAAACACTTGATTTTCTCCATACAGTGTTGCATAATAAAGCATCGACACGGTGAAGCCGGCTGGTTTGGCGTGTCGATGAACAAGAAACGCAGGCAGACGCGGCAGCGCCCCTGCCGGGAAGGTGGAGCGGATGAATTCCAAGATGCTGTTTTATATCCTCAAGCGCGTGCTGCTGGCGCTGCTGACCATCTGGATTGTCATCACGGTGACGTTCTTCGTGATGCACTCGATTCCGGGTGGACCGTTCGCAAGTGAAAAGGCAATTTCCGCGGAAGCGCAGGCGGCGCTGGAGGCCAAGTACGGGCTGGACAAGCCGCTGGGTGAACAGTATGTGACGTATCTGCGCGACGTGGTGACGAAGCTGGACTTCGGGCCGAGCCTGAAGCAGCGCGGCCGTCAGGTCATTGACATTATTCTGGATGGCATGAAGACCTCCGCGAAGCTTGGTCTGATTGCGGCGTTCAGCGCGGCGATTGCCGGCATCGTCCTCGGCGCGCTGGCGGCGCTGCGGCGCAACACCGTGCTGGATAAGATTATCATGGTGATTACGACCGCGTTCGTGTCCATGCCGTCGTTCATTATGGGGTCATTCCTGCTGATAGTGTTCTCAGTCAAGTTAGGCTGGGTACCCGCGAACGGCGCGACGGCGGAAGGCTTGATCCTCCCGATTATCACCCTTGCGCTCTACCCGATGAGCTACATCACGCGCCTGACGCGCTCCTCCATGCTCGACGTGCTGGGGCAGGATTATATCCGCACCGCGCGCGCCAAGGGCGTTTCGGGCAAGAAAATTATCTTCGGTCACGCGCTGAAGAACTCGCTGATTCCGGTTATCACCTATTTTGGCCCGATGCTGGCGTTCATCGTCACCGGTTCGATGGTCGTCGAGCAGATTTTCGCCGTGCCGGGCATCGGCCGCCAGTTCGTATCCAGCATCACCAACCGCGACTACACCATGATTATGGGGACGACCATTTTCCTCGCCTCTTTAATCGTGATTATGAATCTGATCAGCGACCTGCTCTACAAGGTGGCTGATCCGCGCATTGATTACGAATAAGGAGGCATCTGCACCATGATGATGAACAAGAAAAAGCCCTTTAGCCTGCATCTGGATGTGGATTCCTTCATGCCCGCGACGGCGGCGGAAAAGGAAGTCATCTCCCGGATGCGACCGTCCTCGACCTTTTTCCGCGATGGCGTGAAGCGCCTGCTGAAGAACAAGGTTGCGACCATCAGCCTGATTCTGATTGTACTGATTACGCTGTCCTCCATCATCATCCCGATGTTCTGGCCGTATTCGTATGACCAGATGCTGGGACAGACGAAGGGTCGCCCGATGGACAACAGCTACAACAACCTCGCGCCGTTCCAGTACGGCAAGACGGAACTGAAGAAAATCGACAAAGGGGAATCTGTTTTCCCGCACATCTTCGGCACGGACGCGCACGGACGCGACTACTTCATCCGCGTCGTCTACGGGACGCGCATTTCCCTCGCCGTCGGCTTCTTCGCCAGCATCATCGTGCTGGTGATTGGCATGATGATTGGCGCAGTCGCGGGATATTTCGGCGGCAGGGTGGACTTGTTCATCATGCGAATCGTCGATATTATCTACTCATTGCCGGACATGCTGGTCATCATCCTGCTGGCGGTCGTGCTGGGGCAGGTGCTGCATGTGGAAGGCACCATCTTAGAGAAAATCGGCTCGAACATCATCAGCATGTTCATCGTCTTTGGTCTGCTCTATTGGGTGGGCATGGCGCGCCTGATTCGCGGTCAGATTCTGTCCCTCCGTGAGCAGGAGTACGTGCTGTCGGCGCAGGCGACGGGCGCGAAGGCGCGGTGGATTATCCGCAAGCACCTTCTGCCGAACTGCATCAGCGTCGTGATTATTTCGACCGCGCTGCAAATTCCGAACGCGATTTTCACCGAAAGCTTCCTGTCCTTCCTGGGTCTGGGCGTCAACGCGCCGATGCCCTCGCTGGGTTCGCTGGCTTCTGACGCGCTCAACGGCATCTATTCCTACACCTATCGCCTGATTATCCCCGCCGTGGTCATCTGCCTCATCGTGCTGAGCCTGAACCTGTTCGGCGACGGCCTGCGCGACGCATTTGACCCGAAGCTGAATGCGTGATGAAAGGAGCTGGACAAAATGGCATTGCTGGAAGTCAATGACCTGCATACATCCTTCTTCACCGACGCGGGCGAAGTCAAGGCGGTGGATGGCGTTTCGTTCCGCCTTGACCACGGCAAGGTGCTGGGCATCGTGGGCGAAAGCGGTTCGGGCAAGAGCGTCACGGCGTATTCCATCATGCAGATTCTTGCGCCGACGGGCAAAATCGTCAGCGGCAGCGTGAAATTCGACGGGCAGGAGCTGGTCGGCGCGGACGAGAAGCTGCTGCGCTCCGTGCGCGGCAACCGCATCTCGATTATCTTCCAGGACCCGATGACGTCCCTGAACCCGACCTACACCATCGGTCGGCAGCTGATGGAAGCGATTCTGCTGCACACCGACCGCAACCGCCATCAGGCGCGCGAACGCGCGGTGGAGATGCTGAAGCTGGTCAACGTCAACGAGCCGGAAAAGCGCATGAAGCAGTACCCGTTCGAGTTGTCGGGCGGTATGCGGCAGCGCGTGATGATTGCCATGGCGCTGGCGTGCGAGCCGGACATCCTGATTGCCGACGAGCCGACGACCGCGCTGGACGTGACGATTCAGGCGCAGATTCTTGATTTGATGCGCGACCTGCAGAAGAAGATGGGCATGGCGATTATCATGATTACGCACGACTTGGGCGTTGTCGCCCAGATGTGCGACGAGGTCATCGTCATGTACGCCGGGTCTATCTGCGAACAGGGGACGGCGGATGAAATCTTCTACAACCCGCGCCACGAGTACACGAAGGGCTTGATGCGCTCCATCCCGACGGCGGAGAACAACGGACAGCGCCTGGAGCCGATTACCGGTACGCCGATTGACCTGCTGAACATGCCCAAAGGCTGCCCGTTCGCGCCCCGCTGCGAGGCGGCGATGAAGATTTGCCTGAAAGAGAAGCCGGTTCGGATGCTCATCAATGACGACCATATGGCAACCTGCTGGATGAACGTCAAGAAGGGCGTGGAGGACGGCAGCATCACGGAGGAAGGAGGAGTGCCCTGTGTCTGAAGCGCAGATGCACCAGCCGTTGCTGGAAGTCAAAGGACTGAAAGAATACTTTGACATCAACATGGGCTTCTTCCGCACCAAGCCGCTGAAGGCGGTCGATGATGTGTCCTTCACCATCAACAAGGGCGAAACGCTCGGTCTGGTGGGCGAATCCGGCTGCGGCAAGACGACTGTTGGGCGCACCATCCTCCAATTGTACAAGCCGACGGCGGGCGAAATCATTTACGATGGCAAGCCCGTCAAAACGAAAGCGGACTTGCAGAAGTTCCGCACGAAGGCGACGATGGTGTTCCAAGATCCGTATTCCTCGCTGAACCCGCGCATGACCGTGTCGGACATTGTGGGCGAACCGCTGGATGTGCACCACCTGTATTCCTCCAAGAAGGAGCGGGAGGAGCGCATTTTGCAGCTGCTGGGCTATGTCGGGCTGAACAGCGAACACGCCTCGCGTTACGCGCACGAGTTTTCCGGCGGTCAGCGGCAGCGCATCGGCATTGCCCGTGCGCTGGCGGTCAATCCGGAATTCATCGTCTGCGACGAGCCGGTCTCGGCGCTGGATGTGTCGATTCAGGCGCAGGTCATCAACATGTTTGATGATTTGCAGGATCGGCTGGGGCTGACATACCTGTTCATTGCGCATGACCTGCTGGTTGTGCGGCATATTTCGGACAGAATCGCCGTGATGTATCTGGGCAAGATGGTGGAGCTGGCGTCGGCGGAGGAAATCTACAATCACCCGCTGCACCCGTACTCCAAGTCGCTTTTGTCCGCCGTTCCGCTGCCTGACCCGAAGGCGGCGCGCGCGAACAAGCGCATTGTCCTCTCCGGCGACATTCCAAGCCCCCTGAACGCGCCGTCGGGCTGTCCGTTCCGCACGCGCTGCCCCCACGCCACCGAAGCCTGCGCGCAGTCGATGCCGCCCTTCAACGAAGTCGAGAAGGGGCACTTTGTCGCCTGCCACCGGGTGAAGGAATTGGGGTAAGAAGGGAGACGCCAGAGGCTCTGCCGCTGGACTCCGGCAGGGACGCTGCCCCTGCATCCTGCAAGGGACTTCGTCCCTTGAACCTTTCGCGCGATTGCGTTAGTGATACTGGCATAGAGTGCCCGCGTGTTTATCCGCGCAAAAAAACTGCTTCAAGGATGCGTCAACACGCATTTTTGATACAGACAGTCTACGAAAAGCAAGGCTGTCACAGAATATTAAGGGAGGTTTTTTCATGAAGAAGCTGACTGCTCTCCTGCTCGCCATCGCAATGATGGTGACCTGCACCCTGTGCGCTGTCGCCGAAGACGGCAAGACGTACATGGCTGTCTGCATCGCGTCCGAGCCTGATACGCTTGACCCGGCGCTGAACTCCGCTGTGGACGGCGCGACGATGGTCGCTCACCTGTTCGCAGGCCTGTCCACTTGGGCGCAGACCGACGACGGCAAGCTGGAAATCCTGCCGGACTGCGCGGTGGAACTGCCGGATCCGGTGGTCAATGACGACGGCACGGTGACGTACACCTACACGCTCGTTGATGGCCTGAAGTGGTCCGACGGCAAGGATCTGACCGCGAAGGACTTCGAGTTCGCGTGGAAGCGCGCTGCTTCCTCCGAGCTGGGCGCGGACTATGGCTACATGTTTGAAGTCATCAAGGGCTACACTGCGGACGGCTCCGACCCCAAGGCGGAAAACCTCGCTGTGACCGCCGTGGACAACAAGACCCTGACCGTTACCCTGAACAACCCCGTTGCCTACTGGAACGAGCTGCTCGCCTTCCCGGCGTACATGCCCGTCCGTGAGGACGTCGTCGCCAACGAAGCGTGGGCGACCGATCCTTCCACCTACATCGGCAATGGCCCGTACACCATGACCGCGTGGGAACACAACAGCAAGATCACCCTGACCAAGAACCCCTACTATCATGCGGTGGACAAGGTCACGATGGACGAGCTGGACTTCTACCTCTCCGACGACGCGAACAACATGCTGGCGAACTTCCAGAAGGGCGACTGGCAGCTGATCGACGACGTTCCCACCTCTGAAATCGCTTCCCTGAAGGAACAGTATCCGACGGAATTCGTTATTGCCGGTCAGATTGGTACCTACTATGTCTGCTGGAACATCAACGAAGAAATCCTGCCCGCTGACGTGCTCGCGAACATGACCCCCGAAGAAGCGGAAGCGGCGCGCGCAGAAATCCGTCAGGCGATTGGTCTGCTGTTCGACCGCAACTACATCGTTGAAGAAATCGGTCAGGCGGGTCAGGTGCCTGCGTCCAGCTTCGTTCCTATGGGCATGACCGATGCGGACGGCTCTGAGTTCTACAAGAACGCGGGCCATGTGGAAGGCATCACCGGCTACTACGACGTGACCGACGACGAAGACGTCTACATGGCGAACTTCGACAAGGCGGTTGAGACCCTGAAGAAGTACTACACCTACGACGAGGAGAACGGCGTCTTCACCAACTTCCCGTCCCTGACCTACCTCTACAACACCTCCGAAGCCCACAAGGCGATTGGCGAATACCTCCAGAGCGCGGTTTCTGCGGTCGGCATCACCATGAACCTGACCAACCAGGAATGGAACACCTTCCTGAACACCCGTAAGTCCGGCGACTACTCCATTGCCCGCAATGGCTGGATTGCCGACTACAACGACCCGATCTGCTTCCTCGACATGTGGGTGACCGGCTCCGGCAACAACGACGTGCAGTTCGGCAAGGGCGCGAATGCGGATCTGAAGATCTACAACCTCGACCTGACCCCCTACGGCTACGACGTGAAGGTGGAGAACGGCACTTGGGCGGAAACCTATGACGTGCTGATTTCTGCTATCAAGAGCTGCACCGACAGCGCGAACCGTTATGCCATGATGCACATCGCGGAAGATATGCTGATGGATACCGGCTGCATCGTGCCGCTGTACTACTACACCGACATCTACATGCTCGACGACTCCGTGCAGGGCTTCTTCTCCAACCCGCTGGGCTACAAGTACTTCATGCACTGCACCATCGCCAAGTAATTCCATCCAAGTTTGGACAAATCCACGGGCGAATCGGCTTCAAAACCGGTTCGCCTTTTTTCGCATGTTGGAAAGATACACTTTGCCATCCTTGGCAACCGATATTTCCTGCCTTGGAAAGGTGCATTCGGCGGAAAACATGCGCGAATTGACGGGAAATCTGCGTGAATGCAGGAATTTTCAGCAGGAAAAGGGCAGGGAAACGTCCAATTAATCCATTGAATGGCGGTGGCGAACAGCGCTTGCCGATGGTATACTGAAACCAGAAGGGGCGTTTTCTATGGGAAAAAGCCCGCGGAAGCTATCAGCAAGGAGGAAGAAGCATGAAGCGAATCGCACGATGGAGCACCATTTTCCTGCTCTTATGCAGCATCATTTGGGCGGGTACAGCATCGGCGGCCATGATTGTGGAAAACAACATGAGTGCGCTGAACACACTGAACACCATCAACAAGAACCAGACACCACAGGGCAAGGACTCGGCGCTGGAGCGGCTGGCGAAAGAAATCGGCGCTGGCATATGGGACAATACGGACTGGGATGACCCGGCGTTTCAGGAGAACATCAAGCAGTTTGGCATCACCGTGTTGAAAAAGGACACGCAGCCGCCGGAGTCCTTCATCGGCGACGCGATTTTTGACCATCTGGGCGACATGGAGTTCAATGCGCCGGAAATGAACGGCAATCTGCTGGTTCTCGGCGGGCTGAACGCCAATCTGCCGTCCGGCAAAATCGACCGCCTGTATGTGCTGTCGGACGAGGACGTACGGCTGAACATCGGCGCGGCGGCAGATGTTCAGGAGCTGATTCTGGGCGCATCGGGGAATGTGTCGCTGAACGGCGAGGGCAATGTCCGCTCCACCATCGTGGTGGACAAGCCGATGAATCTCGATATCGGGATTGCGACGAACCTCGTGAACCTGACGGATGCCCCGCTGCCGACGGGCGATATTGTGCTGAATCCGGGCAAGAACGCGCTTCTGCCAGGGCAGCAGCTGCATATGGGCAGCGAGCTGAAGGTGGAGAAGAAAATCAGCCTGACCGTGCGCTTCCGCCTTGTTGACCAGAGCGCCAAGGACATGCAGCTGGAAACGGCGGATTGGGACGGCGCGCTGTTGACCGAAGCGACGGTGCAGTACACGGGCGACAGCTGCCCAATGGGCGCGGTCAACATGGTGGACAGCATCGAGGCGGCGTTTGCGGAGAAGTATCCGGATTTGCAGGAGCAGTATGTGCTGCTGCCGGAAATGCGCAGCGCAGACCCGTGGAGCAAGGTCTACCGCCTGAATGGCGGCGAATCCTGCTTTGCTGTGGCGGAAAATTATGTCTATCTTTCCCGCGAGGGCGATGTTGCGTTCCCGCTGACGGATGACAGCACGCTGGTAGCGGAATTCCCGGTGTACGTCTACCGCTATGGCGAGCAGGACGGGCGCATCACCTACCGCGTTCGCATCAGCGGCGCGCGCCCGGATTACTTTACGCCGAGCCTGACCCTGCGCAGCGGCGCCGTGGCGAGCTTCACCTTCGATAAGGAGCGCGGCGAGTGGGTGACGCAGCTCAAGCGCAGCGACTTCGGCGCGGACGAGCGTGCCCTCATTCACCTGACGGGACTGCGCGGCGAGGAGACGGCCGCATTCCTGCCCGTAACGGGGCGCGAAGAAAAGCGCATCGTTACGCTGACGTGGACGGCGGACACACAGCGCACGACCATCGACGCGCAGAACGTTGTCTGGGACAGCGACCGCGCTGCCGAAGGCAACGACCTGCTGTGCTGCGCCGGCGAGCAGGTGTCGGTCACGATGCAGCCCGCAGCGGGCTATCGCGGCATCCACGTTTTCCAGAGCGACCCGGCTGTTTCCCTGAGTATCAGCGAGGGGAACGACGCGGTTTCCTTCCTCATGCCCTACGCGCCGCTGACCTTGACGCTGACGGCGGACAAGCTTTATACCGTCACGATGGACACGGCAGGCGGCGATCCGATCCGCCCCATCCAGTACACGGTGGAATCGGAAGCGTTCCAGCTGCCGACCCCGGTTCGCACGGGCTACATCTTCCTCGGCTGGACGGGTGAGGGCATCACCGAACCGCAGAAAACCATTGAAATCCCGCAGGGAAGCACGGGCGACCGCACTTACACCGCGAACTGGCAGGTGATTGAATACACCATCATTACGCTGCTGGAAGGGGGCAATGCGGGCACGTCGCAAGTGTATTTCTACACGGTGGAGCAAACCGTAACGCTGCCGACCCCGACCCGCACGGGCTACACGTTCCTTGGCTGGACAGGCGAGGGCATCACGACGCCGCAGCCGAACGTGACCATCCCGAAGGGTTCGACGGGCGACAAGACGTATATCGAGAACTGGGAACTGACAGAATACAACATCACCGTGGATTTGAACGGCGGCAGCGGTCAAGAAAAGGTGGTTTACACCATGACGGATGAGGATTTCGAGCTGCCGACCCCGACCCGCAACGGCTACGAGTTTGTCGGCTGGACGGGCGAGGGCATCACGACGCCGCAGACAAGCGTCATAATTCCGAAGGGTTCGACGGGGAACAAGGCGTATACTGCAAACTGGAAGGTGATTGAATACACCATCACACTGGACACGAACGGCGGCCCAGTCGTGTCTCCGATAAAATACACCGTGGAGGATTCCTTCACCCTGCCTTACCCTCTCCGTCCGGGCTACGAATTTGCCGGCTGGACCCTCGATGGCAGCGGTATGCTCCCTTTCACGCCGCTCATTATTTACCCTGGCACAACCGGCGACCTCCATTACAAGGCGGAGTGGCGTTTGGCGGAGTACACCATCACCATGGATTTGAACGGCGGCAGCGGTCAAGAAAAGGTGGTTTACACCATAACGGATGAGGAGTTCGAGCTGCCAACCCCGACCCGCAACGGCTACGAGTTTGTCGGCTGGACGGGCGAGCGCATCACGACGCCGCAGACAAGCGTCAAAATTCCGAAGGGTTCGACGGGGAACAAGGCGTATACCGCAAACTGGAAGGTGATCAGATACACCATCACACTGGTCACGAACGGCGGCGCAGTCATAGCTTCGATACGCTACACCGTGGAGGATTCCGTCACCCTGCCCATCCCTCCCGACCGTCCGGGCTACGAATTTTCCGGCTGGGTCCTCGATGGCAGCGGTCAGTTCCCTTCAACGCCGATGATTATCCCCGCAGGCTCAACCGGCGACCGCCTTTACAAGGCGGAGTGGCGTGTGGCGACGTACACCATTACCTACGTGAGCCACGGCAAAGCATATAATTGGGTTCAATACACCATCAACAACCAAGTTTATTTCGGGACACCGGAAGAAGACCCGTCCTACTACCTCCCGGGCTATACCTTTGTAGGCTGGAAAATCGACGGCGTAGAAGGAACGCCGCGCTCCTACATGCTGCCCAAGGGCTCGTATGGCAATCGAACGGCGACCATGCTTTGGGAGGCAATTCCGTAAGCGTAAACAAGGAGAACAAGGAGGGGCTGCGCATTGGACTACCTCAGCGTAAAGGAAATGGCGGAGCTGTGGGGTGTTTCCATCCGAATGGTCAATTACTACCTGAATACCGGGCGGATTCAGGGGGCAATCCGGAAATCGGGCGGGTGGCTGATTCCGGCGAATACGCCGCATCCGGCGGATTTGCGCAAGAGCGGGCAGCGCGGGCAGGAAAAAATCCCCCCGCGGATGGCAAAGTGCTATATGCCGCTGATTTCCCGCCCGTGCGACAACGGCTTCCAAAATCTCCTGCTGACCATGAACGACGAGGAGGAACGCGACATCGCCCGCGCCCTGCACCACTATTTCCGCGATGAGCACGAGGAAGCCCGCGAAATCAGCGAGAAATACCTGACGAGCAAGTGCCCCGAAATCCGCCTGTCCGCGCTGATTACCAACACGATGGCGATGCTGCAGACGGGGGATGCCGCCAAGTGCCGCCGGAATCTCGAAATGATTCAGCGGGACGGGCAGCGCGCAAACGACGATTCGTGGCGGCTGTACAGCAGCATTACCGACGCGCTCATCAGCGTGTTCTTCCACTCCGAGAAGCTCGACTTGACCCCTATCCGCCCCGCTATCGGTATTCTTCCGCCCGGAATGCAGTATTTCGCCATGTACGCCATCGCCCACGCGCTCTACATCCGGCGCGAATACGAACACGCGATGGGCATTGCCGAATCCGCCCTGCTGATGGCGGGCACGCGCTACCCCATTGACAGCATCTACCTCAACATCGTTCTGTGCATGATTTGCATGAGCCTGAAGCAGGATGAACGCGCGGAGCAGAAGTTCGATGCCGCGTGGAGCATCGCCAGCCGCGAGGGGTACATCCACCCGTTTGTGGAGCATCACGGCATTTTGCAGGGGCAGGTGGAGCGCGCGCTGCGCAAGCAGGAGCCGGAAACGTACAACAAGATTGTGCAGTCGGTATATCGCTTCAGCCGCGGGTGGATGAAAATTCACAACCCCGTTTCGACGCTGCAAGTGACCGACGCGCTCACACCCTACGAGTTTTCGATTGCCATGCTTGCCGCGAAGGGTCGCAGCAACAAGGAAATCGCCGCGCTGATGGGCGTTTCCGTCAACACGGTGAAGTCGTACATGGAGAGCATTTTTGAGAAGCTGCAAATCTCCAGCCGGAATGAAATCGACGCGTATGTGAATCGGTAATATCAACAAAAGCACGCACTCCGAATGTGGAATGCGTGTTTTTGTATTCGGATTTTTCATTGCAGAAAAAATATGTGAAAATTGCGGAAAATACTTGACAAATAGAAAAAAACGGATATGATACAGGAAAGTAGCGAGGGGGGGTGAAAGAAATGAACGAGGAAGTTTGGTATTTTATTGGCGCGGTCGTTCTCCTTGTAATTAACTACTGCATGGCGTCGAAAGCCGGCGAGATTGCGAATGACAAGGGATACGACGAGAATCTGTGGAAGTGGAGTTGCTTCTTCTTTGCGATTGCCTATATTCTGGTGGCGGCAATGCCGGACTTGAAGGAACGCGACATCCTGAAGGAAATCAACAAAAACCTTGGGCAGAATAAGGGGCTGAAGAATGACGGCGATGCAGGGGAGCAAGTCCTGACAACGCCCGCTTCCGAGCGCGCCAAAGTGGAGGAGCCAATTCCGGAATACTGGGTTTGCAAGCGGTGCGGCTTCACAAATACAAAGGAAGCGCACTACTGCAAGCAATGCGGCGATTACAAATGGTGATTTAAACATCAATCAGCGAAACCGCGGCGAAAATCTCACTTCGCCGCGGTATTTCTGTGCGCTATTATCTATGCGCTTCCTTATTCTGATACATCTGCGCGTCCGCCCGCGCCAAGGACTCCGCCAAATCATCCGTTGACGGATTAAAATGCGAACAGCCCACCGATACCATCGGCAGAACCGGATTCTCCGCCCGCGCCGCATCCATCAGGTGCTGGAAAATCTCCGTCATGGTGTTGTATTGCGCGTTCCGCCGCGTCAGTATTACGCAGAACTCGTCGCCGCCGATGCGGAAGCACGTCCCGTAATTCCCATACGCGCGGCGGATGCAGCCGGAAATCGTCCGCAGGCAGGCGTCGCCCATCAAGTGCCCATGGCAGTCGTTGACGTCCTTGAAGAGGTCAACGTCGAAC
>OLOX01001424.1_pt1 | contig 22725 bp, 19 predicted proteins | sample 1672091 | NCBI WGS metagenome assembly OLOX01 (sample SAMEA3136644, study PRJEB25190) | human gut metagenome | reverse complement strand
CTTCCGATCTGTTATGGAAGCACCATAAAAATATTTTAGCACAAAAAGCGAACACATACAACGAACAAGTTGTGAAGGTTTCTCTGCTCAAAAAAACAGAGTACATAGCGTACAAACGCCCAACTATTACTGTTTGGTAGTAGTTGGGCGTTCTTTTTTGGTATAGCTGTTGTTGTATATTTGCTTTATCAGGAGTACAAATATGCTCCACCTGTTTTTTCCAGAATAAGGTTTTCGATGTCATAAACGTCGTAATATCGCTTACTTATGCAATAGCTGACAATTTTATCGGCAATGATGTCGTCAGATAAAGAGTAGCCTGCGATGTTGAGCATTGCTTCTGTTTTGATGTTATTCAGCTCCAAAGCCAGGCATAAGCAGAGAATCGTACTTTTGCTAGGCTTGTAGCCGGTGTCCTTCATGCTGCGGATTTTGGAAAAAACAGTTTTAGAGACGTGCGCTTTTTTATAGAGTTCGTTTTCTGCGATATCTTTTTCCTCGCAGTATTTGATGATGGAAGGATAAAGGTCGCAGGTGTTAGAAAAGCTCTTGACGATGTTTTTAATATTGCTTAATGACGACAGGGGCGGCGTGCATACCTTGCCGACGCTGACTGAACCATGACAAGATGCAGAATAAGCTGTAATGATGTAGTTGGATATTATTTCCTGATAGTGTGCTCTTAAATTTTCTATTACGCGTTTGTCGTTCGTCATAGTGCGGACCTCCAAAAAGTTTCTTGCAAAGAAACCGAAAAGTGCTGCTTATAGTGTAACATATAAGCAAGGAAAGATAAAGTGAGAAAAAATAACAGTGTTAAAAAGTAACTGTACATTTCGTGAAGATAAAAAAGACATTTGCTTGACGGAGGTACAGAGGTATAGTGAAGTAAAGCTTTATCTTCTTAATAGATTTATAGACGGAATGGAGGAGTTTAAATGAGTAATATAGTTCCTTTTGATTTTAACGAAGTATTGGCAGTGGCAGTAGAGTTTCCTGGCGTAAAGATTGAGAGAGAAGAATTTCTTCGAAATAATTTTTCTAGCAGATTTGATCGTGAAATAGTAGCACGGATTGTGCAGACTAGTCCTATTAGAGCTGGAGTAAATGAAAGTGTTTTGCATGAAATTGCAAGAGATTGCATTGATTACGAGCAGATGAAAGTTTCTGCTTTGTCCTTTGCTACTGGTTGTGGCGGTTTAGTAGGAATCCCGGCTGATTTGGCACAGTATCTGGCTCATGTCCTGAGAATATCTCAGAAATTAGCCTATATTTATGGCTATCCGGAAATTTTTTCTATTGAAGGAAGTATAGACGAAAAAACTCAAAAAATAATTTTGTTGTTCATTGGTGTAATGTATGGAGTCAGTGGTGCAAATAAAGTTATTGCTGAAATATCTAAGTCGCTTGGCGGCAAGGTAGGGAAAGATATTTTGAGAGCGGCTTTGACAAAAACTGCTTGGTATCCCTTGCTACAACAAGTTTGCAAACAAGTGGGCATTAAAGTGACAAAAGATGCTTTGAGTAAAACTACTACTAAAGTATTTCCGGTGATTGGAGGAATGGTTAGTGCAGGATTTAGCTATTACTGCTTCGGTAAAGGGGCAGAACGCTTGCATAAAACTTTAAGAGAAAATCCCGTAAGATAACGAGTTGAAGAACTGTGAGGTGGCTTCTTATGCCAGACAACAAAATTTTAATAATGATTGGCGGTATGGCCTTCTTGCTCCCTGCGGCACCTTTCCTCGCATTGGCAGGTATCGGGCTGATTGTTGTCGGCTGTATAATTTATTCCGTAATCAAGAGTTTTGATGAGTAGAAGATTTACTCAAACTTCCCGTGTTGCCCTTCAAAATTAACTGTTAAAAATAACCGCTAGTGTAGGAGCTGGGCGGTTATTTTTTTGCGTTTTTCAAGAAAATATACAAAAGCAGACCATTTCATCCGAAAATGATGTAATGGTCTGCTTTTAATCTTCATTCAGCAAGGAAGCCTGCTTATGCCAACTCCTTGGTTACAACGTCAGCAATAGCGCTGGCAATCTGCTCCAGACGCTCCTGCTTCGGTCCTTCAGCCATAATACGGATTAAAGGCTCGGTGCCGGAAGCACGTACCAGAATCTGGCCGTTTTCACCCAACTCCTCCTGATATTTTTTGATTACTTCCTGAATAGCAGCCTTTTCTTCCCAGCCGTTTTTATTCTTCACGCGTACATTCAGCAGAATCTGCGGGAATTTGGTCATTACGGCGCCCATCTCGGACAAAGGCTTGTTGTTGCGAACCATTGCGCACAACAGCTGTACAGCAGTCAGAATGCCGTCGCCGGTTTTAGCGAATTCGGAGAAAATGATATGACCGGATTGCTCGCCGCCGATAGAATAATTGTGCTTGAGCATTTCTTCCAGTACATAGCGGTCACCTACAGCGGTTTTGACAGTCTTGCCACCATGAGCCTTCATAGCCTGATGCAGGCCAACGTTACTCATAACAGTGGTTACCAGCATATTATCATGCAGCTTGTTGCGCTTCATCAGCTCCAGGGCGCAAATCAGCATAATCTGGTCGCCGTCCATAGCCTCGCCGTTTTCGTCAACTACCAGGCAGCGGTCGGCGTCGCCGTCATTGGCGATACCTACATGAGCGCCAACCTCGACAACCTTCTTCTGCAAAGCCTCCAGATGAGTGGAGCCGCAGCCGTTGTTGATGTTGATGCCGTTAGGCTCGTTGAAAATTGCCACAACCTCAGCACCGAGACTGCGCAGGATAACCGGTGCGATTTCGCTGTTGGCACCGTTGGAGCAGTCCATAACAATCTTCAGACCATTCAGCTTAGCATAAGCAGTACTCAGAATGTGCTTAATATACAGTGCGGACAAATCCTTTTCATGAATAATCTGGCCTACGCTGCTGCCGCTTACTGCCTGAGTGTAATCAATCGGTGCAGCAACGATAGCTGCAATTTCGTCCTCTACTGCGTCAGGCAGCTTGTAACCTGTCTGAGAGAAGAATTTGATGCCGTTGTCTTCAAACGGATTGTGAGAAGCAGAAATTACTACACCGGCGTTAGCCTTAACCTCACTGGTCAGAAAGGAAACTGCCGGAGTAGGCATAACGCCCAGAAGATGTGCATTGCCGCCAGCGCTGCAGATACCTGCTGCCAAAGCGCTTTCCAGCATTTGTCCGCTGCGGCGTGTATCTCTGCCGATAATAATTTTCGGGCAGGAAACCTCGCGGCCAAAGTATTTTGCGGCAGCATAGCCCAGCTTAAAGGCCAGCTCCGGAGTAAGCTCTACGTTCGCTACACCGCGAACACCATCAGTACCAAATAATCTTGCCATTTTTTGTAATAACCTCCCTAATGTTAATGCGTTTATATGTAAGTTGGAAATTGTTGAGATTTATCAACAATAACAGAAGATAGAGGCTCCCCTTGGGGGGAGCTGTCACCCGCAGGGTGACTGAGAGGGGTTGGTATTCGCTATGCTGAGCGCGCCCCTCTCCGTCATCGCTAGGCGATGCCACCCGCCCCAGGGCGCCTTCTCTTGCCCTACGGGCAATTCACCTTGTCCCCCCAAGGGGAGCCTAATTATCAGTATTGCTCCAACCTATCCTACTTCACCGGCGCAAATCTTTCCATAATCGCACGCGCCACATGATAGCCGTCAAGCGCGGCGCTCATAATACCGCCGGCATAGCCTGCGCCTTCGCCGCAGGGATAAAGCAGATCATGCGTCAGCGATACATAGCTCTGCCTGTCGCGCTCGATACGGACCGGTGCTGAGGTGCGTGTTTCCACACCCGTCAGCAGCGCGCCGCCGTCGGCGTAACCCGCCAGCTTGCGGCCGAAGCTCGTAATGCCCTCGCGCAGAGTATCCGTAACGTAGGCAGGCAGCACCTTGTCTAAGCTGCAGGCCGCAAGTCCCGGACGATAGCTTGGCTGCACCATGCATTCCAAGGACGGAGTGCTGCGCTTCAAAAAGCTGTCCAGATTCTGCGCAGGCGCATAATAGCTGCTGCCTGCCGCCGCATAAGCAAGCTGCTCGTAGCGGCGCTGGAATTCTACACCGGCCAGCGCACCCTCGCCGAAATCCCGGCTGTCTACATTCACCACCAGCGCACTGTTGGCAATGCCGCTGTCACGCTTAAACATGCTCATGCCGTTGACAACCACGCCACCGGCCTCCGAAGCGGCGGCAACCACCTGACCGCCCGGGCACATGCAGAACGAATAGGCTGTGCGCGTTTTATCCTGCGTGTGGTAAACAAGCGCATAATCCGCCGCGCCCAGCAGATGATGTCCCGCAAAGCTGCCGTACTGCGCCTTGTCAATCAGCTCCTGCGGGTGCTCGATGCGCACACCGATGGCAAAGGGCTTCGCCACAATGCCAACGCCCCTGCGTGCCAGCATAGCGTAGGTATCGCGCGCGCTGTGACCGCAGGCCAATACCACGGCTCCTGCCGCCAGTCTTTCACCGCCGTCAAGGATTACGCCCTGCACAGCATTATTTTTGATATCCAGATCAACCACATGCGCATCATAACGCACGCTGCCGCCCAGCTCCGCAATGCGGCGGCTGAGCCCCTGCACCATCGCACGCAGCTTATCTGTGCCAACGTGCGGCTTGTGCTCGTACAAAATATTTTCCGGCGCGCCTGCAGCTACAAAAAGCTGTAGGATTTCGGCCATCATAGGATCATTCACACGCGTAGTCAGCTTGCCGTCCGAAAAGGTACCTGCACCGCCCTCGCCGAACTGTACGTTGGACGCGGGGTTGAATTCTCCCGTCTGCCAAAAGCGCTGCACATCCTGCACACGCTGCGCCACCGGCTTGCCGCGCTCCAAAAGCAGCGGCTTATAGCCATGCTCTGCCAGCTGCAGTGCTGCCAAAAGTCCCGCAGGACCGGCACCGATAACCACTGGCGGTGCGCTCAGCGGCAGTGTTCCCAGCTCCAGCGTCGGCTGCTGCTGCTCCTGATATTGCGTGATGTCGCGGTCCGCCAGCAGGCGCTTCGCCTGTCTGCCGCCTGTTTCAACCTCTGCCAGCACATGGTAGTTGAGGCAGATATCATTTTTCTTGCGCGCATCCACTGCCTTGCGTACTATCTGCACACTGCCCAAAGCATCGCGCGGAATGCCGCATTTGCGGCACACCGCCTGCTCCAGCGTCTGCTCCTGTCGCAGGCTGATACGCACATTGTTAATTTTCAGCTTCATCTATAAATCAGTTCTGCCTTTCTACCGATATTTTAATCTGCACCGTACGTCTTTCGGGAATAACCTTTTCCGGCAGATCAAGCTCAGCTGCAACAACAGTACTGCCATTGAGCTTGCTTACATCCACGGGCTTGGTCTTGACATCCTTCAGCTCCTTCAGCACGGAAGGCGGTGCGGTAACGCGAACGCTTGTCGGCACAATCTCTGTTTTGGTAACAACAATACCGGCAGGCAAATCACCGCTCATAACCAGCTTAACCGGAATATCAAGCGAATGCATCTGGCTGACCATATTGGCCTGCACCATTACACGCTCAGGGATAATTCTCATATTAGGAATATCGTAACCGTCATCACTGACAGCAACAAGCTCGCTTTCAGTCTGGAAGCTGCCGGTATGATTGCTGATATCAATCGGAGCAACAACGCGGTTTACCTTATCAATACGATGCGTTGCACCGCGCAGAGTAACCTCCGCCGGAGTAATTATGCTGCTGCCGATGGTCATATCACTGTTCATCGCGCCCACGATACGAGTAGTAACGGGAACCTTTTTCTCGCTTACCGTATCTACATATATGGAAACCTCTTTAGGCGTTACGGATACAATCTCGCCGCCGGAGTAGGTTACCGTAATCGGCAGACTCTGCTGACCTTCGGTTATATTTTTCAAATTGATAGAAGCATTGATTTCGGCACTCAGATTATCTGAACTCAGCTTGGCACGCGAACCGCGCACCTTTACCAGAATTTTATCGGGAGCATTAAAGACCATCATATTCTGCGGCAGATTTCTTTGCTGCAGACGCACCTCGATATTGCGCTCGATTATCGGGTTCTGGTCGGTCATTACATATACCCACAGGCCACAGGCCATGAGCAGGCAGATAATCCTTGCAAATAAATTTTCCTTACGCGCCAGCCTTTGCAAAAATCTCATTTTTTCTCACCGCCCCACAAGCTCTTGATTTTTTCAACCAAAGAATTCTTAACTGCTGCATGCGGACGGAAAATTGCCGTGCGCAAAATTTCCTTCACATCATCCACCGTCAGGTAACGCATCAGCTCGCCATTGCGGGCAATAGAAATCGTACCGGTTTCCTCACTGACAACGAGAATCATCGCATCAGACTGCTCGGACATACCGATAGCAGCGCGATGACGTGTGCCCAGCTCCTGGCTCAGATTGCGGTTTTCCGTAAGTGGCAGCAGGCAGCAGGCAGCAACAACACGGTTGCCGCGGATAATAACAGCGCCGTCATGCAGCGGTGTATCCTTAACAAAAATGTTCTGCAGCAGTCCCGAACTCACCAGACCGTCAATCGGCACACCGGTTTCGATACGCTCTGCCAGACCGGTAGCACGCTCAAAAACCATCAGCGCACCTACCTTGTTTTTGCTCATCACCTTAGTGGCATGAGCAACGGAATCCAGCATTTCCTCCAGCTCCTGCTCGTCCAGCTCGCTGCCCTTATGAAACAGCTTGCCGCGGCCGATTTGCTCCAAAGCACGGCGCAGCTCCGGCTGAAAGACAACAGGCAGGGCGACCATAATCACCGTCATGCTCTTTTCCAGCAGCCAGCTGATAACATGCAGGTTCAGCCAACGGCAGATAAGCGTGAAGCCTATCAGCACCATGAGGCCCTTGCCCAATGTTGCGGCACGGGTGTTTTTCAGCATCAGGAACAAACGGTAAAGAAAATAGGCAACGACGACAATATCTATAACATCCAAAAATGTGATTGTCGAAAGCAAGCCTTGCAGTTGTATCATCATAATTGCATTGCTCCTATCTATCAGACACTATCGACTAAGCGCTAAGCCTTAGTCCATTTTCAGAATCGCCATGAATGCCTCCTGCGGCAGCTCTACACTGCCAACCTGCTTCATGCGCTTTTTACCTTCCTTCTGTTTTTCCAGCAGCTTACGCTTACGGCTGATATCGCCGCCGTAGCACTTCGCCAGTACGTCTTTACGCATAGCGCGGACGTTTTCGCGGGCAATAACCTTGTTGCCGATTGCTGCCTGTACCGGAATTTCAAACATCTGACGCGGAATCAGGCTGCGCAGCTTTTCAACCAGCTGACGGCCGCGGACGGTAGCAAATTCCTTATGCACAATCGCGGAAAGCGCATCAACAGGCTCGCCGTTCAGCAGGATATCTACCTTCACCAGATCGGAATAACGATAGCCGGACAGCTCGTAGTCCAAAGAAGCATAACCGCGGGTAGCGGATTTCAGACGATCAAAATAGTCAAAGATAATCTCGCTCAGCGGCAATGCGTAGTGAATCATTACACGGGTATCGTCAAGATAGGTCATGTTATCATATTCGCCGCGTTTTTCCTGGCTCAGCTCCATAACAGCGCCTACATAATCCTTCGGCACAATGATGGTCGCATTAACGAAAGGCTCCTCAACATGGTCGATAACGGTCGGATCCGGGAAGAGGGACGGGTTATCTACCATTTCAACGTCGCCGTTGGTGCGGAACACCTCGTAAATAACGTTAGGTGCGGTAGTAATCAGGCTCAGATTATATTCGCGCTCCAGGCGCTCCTTGATAACGTCCATATGCAGCAGGCCCAAAAAGCCGCAGCGGAAGCCAAAGCCCAGCGCGGTAGATGTTTCCGGCTCGAATACCAGAGAAGCATCGTTCAGCTGCAGCTTTTCCAAAGCATCACGCAGGTTATCGTAATCGGAATTCTCTACCGGATACAGACCGCAGTATACCATCGGTGTAGCCTTGCGGTAACCGGGCAACGCTTTTTCGGCAGGATTATCGGCATCTGTTACGGTATCGCCTACGCGTGCATCCTTAACATTTTTGATGCTGGCAGCAAAGAAGCCTACCTGGCCCTCCTCCAGCTCATCAACATTAACGATGCCGGGTTTGAAGTAACCTACCTCGGTAACATCAAATTCCGCACCGGTTGCCATCATGCGAATCTTCATGCCCTTGCGCAGACGGCCCTGCATAATGCGTATATATAAAACTACGCCCTTGTAAGCGTCAAATTTGGAGTCAAATACCAATGCCTTCAGCGGTGCTTCCGCATCGCCCTGCGGCGCCGGCACACGCGCTACGATTGCCTCCAGCACGTCCTCGATGCCAATGCCTGTCTTGGCACTGCACAGAACTGCGTCGGACGCATCAATACCGATAACGTCCTCGATTTCCCTTTTAACATGCTCAGTGTCCGCACTCGGCAAATCAATCTTATTGATAACCGGAATAATCTCCAAATCGTTATCCAGTGCCAGATACACGTTAGCCAAAGTCTGCGCTTCAATGCCCTGAGTAGCGTCAATAACCAGCAGTGCACCCTCGCACGCTGCCAATGCACGCGAAACCTCGTAGGTAAAGTCTACGTGACCCGGGGTGTCGATAAAGTTCAGCATATACTCCTCGCCGTTGCGCGCCTTGTAAATGCTGCGCACAGCCTGCGCCTTGATGGTGATGCCGCGTTCACGCTCCAAATCCATGGAATCGAGAATCTGCTCCTCCATCTCACGCTTGCTCAGCGTTCCTGTATATTCAATCAATCTGTCCGCCAGGGTAGACTTGCCATGATCTATATGGGCGATAATAGAAAAGTTGCGAATGTGATTTTGTTCAATCATAAATTACTCTTCCTGCTCCTTCATTAAAATGTATTATTTCAGGCCAATATTGGCTTGAGCCTGTTTTATTAGTACTAATTATTATACCATTATCCGGCAAAGCCTGTAAACTAAAAAGAGAGACAGCTCGGCGCTATCTCTCCTCGTACTGCGTTTTATTTCAGTTTAGTATCCTCAAATTCAACGCACTTGTAATAATTGTCAATTTTATAATTCAGCTTATCGAGCGTTTCCTGCATCTGCGCCATGCGCTCGAGCAGCTTGGCACGCTCCTCGATTAAAATTTCCTTGCGTGCCGCCCTTGTTTTGTCGCCCTGCTGAAACAGCGCCACATATTCAATTAGGCTTTCTACTGAAATGCCTGCTGCGCGCATACATTTGGCAAAGTTTACCCAGTTGCAGTCCGTTTCGGTGTAGTCGCGAATACCGCTTTCATTACGGTTGACTGCCGGAATCAGGCCGATGCGCTCATAATAACGCAGCGTGTCCGCTGTAATGTCATACATTTTGCTTACTTCGTTTATTTTCATCCCGCTTACCTCCTGCCAGGATTGTTTCCTGCTTTCTGCTTATATTTTAGCATTTGGAGTCAGCTCCAGGTCAAGCGTCCGCAAAATATTTTTTACAGGAACAGGCAGGCATATTTGTGATTTTCTCTTGCATAATGCTCGCATTCGTGGTAGAATAATGCAGTACAAGAAAATTCAGGAGGTGAAATTCGTTGCCGAACATTAAATCTTCCATCCGCAGTGTAAAGACCGACGCAGAACGTCGTGCTAAAAACGCTCCGATTAAAGCAGCTCTCCGCAATGCTTCCCGCAAAGTAGAGGCTCTGACTAAAACCGGCGCTAAAGAAGACGCTCAAGCTACTATGGCTACTGCTTCCGGTTTGCTCGATAAAGCAGCTCGCAAAGGCATTATCCATAAGAATGCTGCAGCTCGCAAAAAATCCAGACTTGCAAAGAGAATCAACGCTATGGCTTAATTCTTACAAGCTGACCTGCTCTGAAAGGAGCAGGTTTTTTGCATTTCAGGGATAATTTTTTGCAGGCAGGCTAATCAAGAGAAAAATTTATGTACGTAAAGCTCTCAATCACGTCATTGGCATTCGCTGTGTTGGCAAAAATGCCATTCCCAAGGTCATGCCCAAAAATAATTTCTTTTGTATATCCATCCCTTGATTGCGGAACGAATATATCTCCCCTGTAAGGGGAGGTGGCTGCGAGCACCGGCGAGCAGACGGAAGGGTTGTTACCGCTTCCGAAGCAGCAAAAGCTGTGTTCCTCAGCATCATTATAGCGTAAAATAACAAAAGCATCCCCACACTTTTACTGCAAAAAGTGTAGGGATGCTTAATTTTTTTATCAGCAGCAGTCATTTCACTGCCTAAGCCGCACGCCCGCCTTACTCCCGGCAGACACCGCAGCGACGGCAGCCGTCAAAGCACATCGGCGTAAACTTGCCGCTCTCGCTGCGCTGCAGCTCGGCCGCAAGATATTCCTGCATCACGCCCATGTCAAGATGCTGCCACGGCAGCGGCTGGCCTACCTGCAGCTCGCGCTCCGCCAGCTCCTCGGCATCCAGGCCTTCTTCCTTCAGCACCTGCTTCAGGCTGCGGCCTTCCACATGCGCCTTCAGCAACGCTTCGCCGATACGTCTGCTGCCGCGCGCCAGTACGGACTGCACCACGGTTTCCTTCAGCGATTCGGTTATCAGCTTGATGCGCTTTTCCTTCTTCAGACCGTCGCTCAAAATTTTAAAGCGCTTCTTCAGCGTGCGCACATTGCACAGCGGCGCCCATTGGTACGGCGTAAATGGCTTGGGCACAAAGCCGTTTACCGAAATAACCAGCTCGCCCTTGTTGCCCACAGCATCCATCTTGGCACGCACGCGTTTAATCATCTCCACCGTTTCAACGATATCCTCGTCCTCTTCTCCCGGCAGACCGATCATATAATACAGCTTGATGTTGCGCATTCCGGCAGCAGCAGCCAGCTCGATAGAATTATAAACGTGCTCCTCCGTAATGCCCTTGTTAATCGCAGCGCGCATCCGCTCGCTGCCTGCCTCCGGCGCTACGGTCATCGTGCGCTGGCCGCTCTGTGCCAACGCATGGGCAATCTGCTCCGTGAGCATATCGGCACGCATGCTGGCCACGGAAAACGGTATCTTGTGCTCTACTAAGTATTCCGTCAGCTCCGCCATCTGCGGATGGTCGGAAACGGCTGCGCCCATCAGGCCCACCTTTTTCGTACGCTCGGGACGCTTGGCGATATCTGCCAGAATATTTTCCAGCTTACGCGGACGCGGCTTGCGGAAGCAGTAGCCTGCCATGCAGAAGCGGCAGTGACGGCCGCAGCCACGCGCCACCTCGACGATAAACATATCCTCAAATTCCGTTCCGCTCGTCACGATAGCAGAGGTGTGCGGATATGCGTCGATATCACGCGCCCATTGGCGCGCAACCTTCGCAGGCGCACCTTCCTGCGGCAGCAGGGCGGTAAACTCGCCCTCATCATCGTACTGCGCCGTATAAAGGCTGGGAACATAAACGCCCGGCACCTGCGCCAGCGCCGCCAAGCGCTCTTGCTTGCTTTCCTCGCGGTAGATGGTATCCAGCACATGCTGCACTGTTTCCTCGCCCTCGCCGATAACAAAGGCGTCAGCCACAGCAGCCAAAGGCTCGGGATTGAATGTAGCACAGGGACCGCCGATAATCACCAGCGGCTCGCGCTGATTGCGCTCCGCCGCCCGCAGGCGGATATTGCCCAAATCCAGCACCGTCAGCAGATTATCATAATCCATTTCAAAGGACAGCATGACGAAGATAACGTCAAAATCTGCCAGCGGACGCTGGTTTTCCAGGCTCAGCAGCGGTGTTTTGCTTTTGATATGCTCCTGCTGCAAGCGTTTATCCGGCAAAAAGAAGCGCTCGCAGGCACTGTCGCCGCGCTCGTTAATCATCTGATACAAAATGTGCATTCCCAGGTTAGACATGCCTAAATGGTAGACGTTGGGGTAAATAAACGCTACCGGATGGCGTAAGCCCGGCGGATACACCTGCGCGCCGGTTTCATTTTCTCTTGTTTCTTTAATGTAGTTTTTGATTATCCAGGACAAAGCATTTCCTCTCCGAGTATCTATAATGTATTAAGAAAATATCAGCGCAAAATTACGCTGATATCCTCTTGTATTTTACTGATTTTTTTCTGCCAGCTTACGTTCAAACAAATCGATAACTGTTTTCAAAACCTTTAAGCGGGCATAATATTTATTGTTGCCCTCAACCACGGTCCACGGTGCATACGAGGTATCGGTGCGCACCAGCATTTCGTTGACTGCCGCTTCGTAGGCATCCCATTTATCACGGTTACGCCAGTCCTCGTCCGTAATTTTCCACTGCTTGTTGGGGTCATTCTGACGGTCATTGAAGCGTCGCAGCTGCTCCTCCTTGTCAATCTGCAGCCAGAATTTGGCGATAGCGATACCGTGCTCGCTCCACTGCGCCTCCATATCCTTGATTTCATCATAGGCGCGCTGCCATTCCTGCGGCTTGGCAAAGCCTTCGATGCGCTCTACCATGACACGTCCGTACCAGGTGCGATCAAAAATTGCTATGTTGCCCGGCTGCGGCAGTCTGGTCCAGAAGCGCCACTGATAATGGAACTGCTTTTCAACCACGTTCGGCGCCGCAATCGGATGCACATGGAAGCCCAACGGGTCCAGTGCCGCCGTCAGTCTGCGGATAGCGCCGCCCTTGCCGGCAGCGTCCCAACCCTCAAAGCCTATAACTACCGGAATCTGCGCCTTGAACATTTCAATCTGCAGCTGTGTCAGCTTTTTCTGGTACTTATCCAGCTTTTCCTTATATTCTTCCTTTGTAAGCTCCTTGTTGGCATCAATCTTGCTCAGCACATCGTAGGTTGCGGCGGTGCGCTTGTCGGCAGCAGGCTCGACAGGCATCTGCACAGCCTTTTCGATAGCATCGGCAATCGTGCCGAATACCTCCAGACGCGCGCTGCGCGGATCATCGTCGGCAATCAGATGCCAGGGAGCATTTACCGTATCAGTGGCCTCCAGCATTTTTTCGTAATGCGGCAAAAATTTATCGTAATCTTCGCTTTCATCAATAGCAGGATTCAGGTCACGCCACGCCTTGCCCAGTGTTTTGGCATTCTTGGCGATATTTTTCTTTTGCTGCTCCGGTGACAGATGCAGGAAAAATTTGAGCACGAGATAATTATCATCCGTAAGCATTTTTTCAAAGTTGTTGATATGCTCAAAGGAAACAGCAGGATACTTGGTGTTATCCTCTTTATCCGCAAGCTCGTTGGCGTTTTTCAGATAATACCAGCTGCGGTGATAAACGACAATATGTCCCAACGCCGGCAAACGCTTCCAGAAGGCGCCGAAAAACGGCTGCTCCTGCATTACGCCGCGCAAACGCACGCTGGAATAAACATTAAAGCCACGGGCATCCATCTGCTGCATCATTTCGTTAATCAGCGCGCTGCGCCGCGCACCGCGCCAGCCCTCAAACACGATGATAATCGGTCTTTTGGCATCGCGCGCCAGGCGCTGCGCCTTTCCCAGACGTTCACCCAGCACTTCCATCTGCCTGTTGTATTCTTCCTTGGACACTTTTTTACTCAAATCCAGCTTTTCCAGCATTCTCCAACATCTCCTTACTGTGTGCGAGAATCTTTAAATCAGCGCTCCTCGTAGGGGTTAAGAGCGCGCGGTTTTCCTAATACCTCTGCCATGATAATGCCGTTGACCAGCGCCGCATGCTTCAGCTTGACGCGCTTTTTGGGCGCAGGCTGCGCCTGCTGCGCGTAGTGGGCGTTAAACGCCGCTGCGGCAGCGTTCATCTTCGCTTCATCATAGCTGTAATCACCGCGGGGATCGTAATAAACCTTGCCCCTGTCATGCACTAGGTCTTCGTTTTCGCGGTGAATCCTGCCGGTATGGTCATGCAGTGCTTCGCCGTCACGGTGAACTCTGCTGCCATCATCACGGCGCACACGCGTTCCGTCATGCACTACGCCTTGGCTGCTTTGACGCTTGCGTGCCTGCGCCTCCTCCGTCGTCTTTTTCAGACGGCGCTCAAACTCGGCGGCAATATCCTTAGGCTTAGCCTGCGTTTGCTGCTCTGCCTGCGTCGGCTCCGCCGTTTCCTGCGGCTGCTCCTGCTGTCTGCGGCGGCGGTTGCGCCTGTCCAAAAATACGTTAGCCAGCATTACGAGGACAAAAAGCAGGGGGATTAAATCACTGTCAAATAAACCGCCCATAAGCTGCACCTCGCTTATTTGCCGCCCTCAGGCTTTTCCTCGCCCTCCGGGCTTACCTCGGCAATCGTACGGCGCATCTGCGTATCTGCCTGAATATTGTTCAGACGGTAGTAATCCATTACACCCAAGCGGCCGTTAGCCAGTGCTTCAGCCATCGCTGTCGGCACCTTAGCCTGTGCTTCCACAACCTTCGCCTGCATTTCCTGTGTATAGGCCTTCATCTCCTGTTCCTTGGCAACAGCCATCGCACGGCGTTCCTCAGCGCGTGCCTGAGCAATGCGCTTGTCTGCCTCCGCCTGGTCGGTCATCAGCGCAGCGCCGATGTTACGGCCTACATCTACGTCCGCAATATCAATGGAAAGAATTTCAAAGGCAGTGCCTGCATCAAGGCCCTTATCCAAAACCGTTTTGGAAATATAGTCGGGGTTTTCCAGTACCTTGCTGTGGTCGGCGCTGGAGCCTACGTTTGTTACAATGCCTTCGCCGACACGCGCAATAATCGTTGCTTCGCCGGCACCGCCTACCAGGCGGTCAATGTTGGCGCGCACTGTTACGCGTGCCTTTACCTTCAGCTCAATGCCGTCCTTGGCAACAGCGCTTACTACCGGAGTTTCGATAACCTCGGGGTTAACGCTCATCTGCACAGCCTCCAGCACATTGCGTCCCGCAAGGTCGATAGCACAGCCACGCTCAAAGCTCAGCTCAATCTGCGCTCTGTGGGCAGCAATCAAAGCATCAATAACGCGGTCCACGTTACCGCCTGCCAGATAATGCGCCTCCAGCTGGTTAACATTAACGTCAAGGCCTGCCTTGTTCGCCTTAATCAGCGGCAGCACAATCTGCGACGCAGGCACACGGCGCAGGCGCATACCGATGAGGTTAAAGATGCCCACGTTAACACCGGCAGCGATTGCGGAAATCCACAGGCCCAACGGCACAAAGTTAAGAAAAATTGCTATACCGACAATGGCCAGGACTACTACAAAGCCACTGCCGAAAATCATACTGAATAATAAATCCATAATGTCACTCCTTCGTTTGTTCTACAAAAATTTTGCTGCCCTCTACCCGCACAATAATCACGGGAGCAGACTTTTCGATATAATCTCCCTGACTGCTCACATCAAGACGCTTGCCGTCCACCAGAATCGTACCTGCAGGACGCAGCGTGGTCAAGGCTGTGCCTCTTTTGCCCACCAGCATGCTCCAGTTTTTGCCGCCGGTGTAGCCTTCACTGTTTTTTTGGCGTGTCCACAGCACAAAGGGATTATACTTGCTTTCCTTGGGCAGATACACGCACAGCAGCGTAATCACCAGCACTAAACACAGATACACTGCCAACAGCACCAGCGCTGCCCAGGTATTGCCGCCCAAAACGTAAAAGCCGCCGACTGTCAGGCACACCATGCCGCTGACACCGAAAATTCCAAAGCCCGGCACTACAAATTCTATCAGCAGCAGGACAAGGCCTGCCAGCATAAAATAATATTCCAATGGCATGACTGCACCTCCTCAACGCTTGTACAATTATAGTATAGCAGAGTAAAAGCATGAAGTAAATGTGAACGTACCCCCGCCTACAAAGGCGGGAGCTTCCTGCTTCAACGAGAACAGCACTGCAGCTCCGAGGAACTGCTGCGGCTTACACTCTCTCCACAGGCGTAGATTCCCGTGCGACCCACGGTACTTTATGCGTTATGTCAGGCAGATATTCGCCTAGCTTCTTCTCGTATATTTATCGCAGCGTTCTTATCTCGGTTATGGTGACTGCCACATTTAGGACAATCCCATTCCCTTACAGATAAGTCCTTAGTTGCATCGTTTTGGAAGCCACAAACATGACATAGCTGACTGCTTGGATACCACTTGTCTACCTTTACAAGCTGTTTTCCTTGCCATGCTAATTTGTATTCCAATATATTTGTGAACATATTCCAGCCATTATCTGCTACGGACTTACCAAAACTGAATTTACCGCCTTTCTTGCGTTTAGACATCGCCTTGACGCTGATATTCTCGATACCAATAGCATCATATTTGTCTACCAGATTGCGAGCTTTCTTATGCAGAAAATCGCGACGTTGATTGGCAATTTTCTCATGAAGCACAGCTACGCGAAGCCTTTGCTTCTCACGATTGTGGCTTCCTTTTTGCCTTTTGGACAGTTTTCTTTGTGCTTGAGCCAATCTCTTCTCGGCTTTACGCAAAAAGTTTGGATAATTCGCATCATCTTCGTCAGAAGCAACATACAGACCGTGCATGGCAAAATCAAGCCCAAGAAATTTCTTCGGCATTATAGGGAGTATTTGGTTTTCGTACTCCACCAAAATACTGATATAGCATTTTCCTGAAGGTGTTCTGCTTATTGTAACGGTCTTTATCGTGCTGTTTTTCATCAGGGGACGATGCAGACATAATTTTACCCAACCAACTTTAGGCAATTTAACCTTATTTCCTTCTAATCGGACAGAGCCTTTCTGATTGTTCGTAGAATATGAGCAGTGTCCTGTCTTCTTAGACTTGAAGTGTGGTTTTCCGAAATGTTTTCGGTTGCAAAAAAAATTGTTGTATGCCTTGTTCAGGTTCATCTGTGCATTCGCAAGAGCAAGACTGTCCACTTCTTTCAGCCAAGGAAAATCTTCCTTATACTGTGCGGGAGTATTGTTCAGTTTCTTGCCTGTTTCTTTGTAGTAGTCAAGGCGGTCGCCAAGCATCTTGTTATAGATGAATCGGACACAGCCGAAAATCTTGGCAAACATAATTTTTTGTTCAGCCGTTGGATAGAGCCTGTATCGGTATGCCTTATTCACTATAATCTCACCTGCCTTGATGTTCTATGTATTTTCGTATTGTTTCAATAGGAGCACCGCCTGTTGTCAACAGGCAATAACTTCTTGACCAAAACATTTCTTTCCACAATTTACGCCTAACCTCTGGAAAATCTTTTTTGATCAGCCTAGAACTGGCACTTTTATAAGCATTGATGAATTTTGATAGTTCTGTATTGGGATGAGCGCGAAACATGATATGAACATGGTCTTGGTCGTGATTCCATTCCTCCAACGTTATGTTATACGATGAACCAATGCGGACAAAAATATCTTTAGCGTATTGGCTCATTTGGTCAGAGAATACTTTGCGGCGATACTTTACCACCAAAACAAGATGGTAATAGAGTAAGAATACTGAATGGTTATTGCTATCCAATTTCATAGTATAATCAACCCTTTCTCATCTACGACTGATTATACTACAGAACTATCTACATAGCAATGGTATGGCTCAATTACTTACGTAAATTCACCATACCCGCCTTCATCCCCCACCTAAGAGGTGGAGGACTTCTGGCGGATTAGGTTAAAGTTTATGCTGCCAAAAGCAAAGCTGCCTGTAAAACTTTAACAAAAGAATTTTTCTGGCGCATTTATTCAAAAAGCAGTATTCTGGAGACGTGCACAGCAAGCACATTTGCTGCTTTACTTATTGCGCCAAAAATTGTATGATAAAGGAAAAGCTTCTTCTACTATAAACAAAGGCGGGACTTAATGATGAAAAAATTACTTATTTTACTGACGCTGATTTTTGCGCTTGCCTGCACTTGCACAGCCTTCGCTGGCGCAGGCACTGATAAAAACGCTAACATGGAAAAAATAACCAGCACCAGCGCTGGCGATTTATATCTTGATAAGGATAATTTGCAGGCATTGCGCCAAGGCGACAAGCTTTTTTTGCTGTTGTCTGCCGAGCTGCGCTACAATAAGGAAATGCTGCCTAAGCTGCAGGCCACCAAGCCGGAGCTGAAAACAGCAATCAGCATGACGCAGATTTATTTGTATAATAACGATGGCACGCAGTATGCGCTGCTCAAAAGTCTGTACACCGATAAGGACGATAATGTTGTTTACACTATCGAAGGCTCGCCCAATTTGCAGCCTGTCAAAAGCAAGCTGCAGATGCTGCTGTACGAAAGAGCGTTGACAGCGATGGAAAACCAAAAGCGCATTGCCGATATGCTCAGACGCAAAGCGTAACAAAAAGACCTTGATGTCAGTTGTTACTGACGCCAAGGTCTTAAATTTTTAATGAAGCTCTTTATAAGCAAACATTTTATTGCTTTAGTTGAAATTTTATGATAAAATGTTTTTGACAACCGGTTCACGGGGTGGTGTTGCCTTCATTCTCTACGAATGGAGGTGATGTCTATGGTATATTTCAGCTTTCAGGATTTAATGTCCTTTGGAGTTTTTATCGTAGCATTACTTACGTTCATTTTTAAGAACAAATAGTAAAAAAGTTACGGACATAGAAAAACCGCCCCACGACTTTCCCGAGTAAGGAGCGGATTTTTCTTAACCCTATCGGCAACCCACCTTGTGGGCGGTTGTCTTTTCTATATCTAATATACCACACAATTCACAGCTTTGCAAGTTTTGAATTTGTGCGCAACAATAAGAAAACCACTCCTACACTTTCCAGGTAAAGAAGTGGCTTTCTAAAACTTGTTTACTCAGGCAACCCACCTTTGCAGGTGGTTGTCATCCTCTATGACTAATATACCACAGATTATATGGCTTAGCAAGTTTTAAGGCTGGAATTTGAGCAAACGCTCAAACCCCAGCCTTTTTGTTCATAAGGTCAGTATGATGATTCCAGCCTCATGAACTGCCAAGCAAGCGGTTGGTGGGCATTGCTTGGCGGAGTATGATGATTTATAGGAAAACCAGTTGTTATCCTGCTATGACTGCACCTGCTGCCAGCTTATCAGCCAAAATGCTTAGCCTGGGTTGCATCAGCTGCTGCCTTAGCATTATCTGCGCTCACCTGTGCCTGACGCGCCAGTTTGGCCGCATATTCAGCACGCTCCTGCGCTTCTTTGGCAAGCTTTGCTGCTGCCTGATATTTTTCAGCTGCTGCCAGCTCCTTCTTAGCCTGCTCCTCGCGCTGCTCTTCTAAAAGCTTTTGCGGGGATTTGTGGCCGAAGCGCCAGGTTGCACCGATACCGCCCATGGTTTCGCCGCCGGCAGTAGACAGGCTGACGTTAATCATGAAGTTCTTGTTCGGATAGTGGAAGAAGCCCATTGCCACACCGGTTTCGCCCTTGTATTGACCGAGGCCGATGCTGAATTCACTCGGAGCCTGCGGATCGTAGCCAATGCTCTTCAGGGAAGCGATAGCTGCTGCCATTGCGCCTACCTTATTTACACGGTCGTTGACGTCGTTAATGCGGCCGTCAATACGGGTAACCTCTTCGCTGATGCGGTTATCCAGACGTTCAACCTCACCGCGGCGGATTGCAGCTTCAGCATTGATGCCGCCTACTGCAGTTTCATTATTCTTGTACACTTCGTTATCGCGGATTTCCTGGTCAAGGTCGTCAATCTGACCAAGGTCGGACAGGTTGATGCGGTCTTTATCGTTCGTTGCGGAACCGATGGAAACATCGCTGCTGTCGATGCGTGTTGCGTTGTCAGGCTTAGCGCTGTCCGTATAGGTCAGGCCAGTGCCGCTTTGCTCCAGCTTGCTGCTTCCGTTGGCATCAGTAACTTCGTTGGTAAGCAGGCCAGTTGCACCGTCTAATTTTTGCGCTACCTTAATTTCGCCATTCGTTACCACGCCGCCGATGCTGGTCAAGCCCTGGTTGAATTCGGATTTATGCGTATCGTCTTGCTTAACAGTGTTACTGTTGCCTTCAGCGGTAACCTTGTTTTCTGTAGTAGTCGTGCCATTAGTTACCTTGGTATTTACGCCATCCAGCGTAGTTTCAAAGCTGGTTTTTTGGCCATTAGCAGTACCATCATTGATATCGCTCTTAATTGTGCCATTGCCACCGAAGGCGATGGAACCATTGCCATGAGCATTGCCCTGACCGGTAATTACTAATTGGTCAGTGGTAATCTTGCCGGTGGTAATTTCGTTACCGTTGATGATGGTATTGGTTGCACCATTGTCTACGAACGCAGTCTTATGAGCAGAGTTTTCGAATACAGTGCCATTATCAGTAGTGGTTACAGTCTGTGTACCGCCAGTAATAGTAGCAGTGCCACCATTATCGGCAGCAGCTACGAAGGAAGCTTTGTCGCCAGCAGCAACAGTTGCTTTATTCGCTTCAACAGTAACCTTAGATTCAACGCCACCAGTTGCAGCAGTGTTATCAAACTTCATGCTTGCGCCAGCATTATCAGTCTGCAAAGTAGTGTTGCCAACGGTATTAGTGAAAGCACCTTTGTCTGCACCAGAACCGCCAGTAACCTTGAAGTTACCACCTGCTGCGGAGAAGTTACCTTGCTTATCCATGGACAGATTGCTACCATGCGGATTACCATTGCTATCCAGAATATCTTCGCCGAGGTTAATACGTTCAACATTCAGCGTATCAGTACTAATCGTACCACCGTTGATAGTGGTGACCTTGCCACCCTTTTCGCCAGCATCACCAGTGAAGGTTGCTTTCCCGGCAGACATTGTAGTCTGGTTGTTAGGATCTTTGTAAAGAGTCAGGTTTTCACCATCAAGCTTGCCAGCAGTTCCATCGATCTTTTCCGAACGAATTGCACTACCATTAATTTGAGTAGTCGAATTATCCTGACCAGTGAAGGTGCCAATGCCGGAAGCAGTATCGAAATCAAAAGCAGATTTTTGACCGGACTTGTTACCTTTAATATGCAAGCCTTTATAATCGTGAGTCAATTCAGAGCTTGTATTGTCAGCAATATCCGTTGCTTTCGCCCAAATGTTACCACCATTAATAGAGCTTAAATTATCAGCATCTTTGGTAAAGGTAGTTTTACCATCTTGAGCTACATTAAATGCACCATTAGCTGCCTTCAAGGCTCCGTCCTTATCAACTGCAAACTTTCCATTAGCTGCTTTCAGGGAACCATCTTTATCAACTTCAACAGTAGCATTACCAGAAGCACCTAAGATAAGCTTGTTAGCTTTAAGAGTATCAGTTGTAATGGCATCGCCATCAATAGTAGTTTGCCTGCCGGCAGTACCAAAGGTAGCCTTACCGGTAACATCCAAAGTACCATTAACAGTTGCTTTTTCAGTGGTTAAGCCACTGGTTGCTTCTAATTTGTTATTTGCATCGACAATTAAGGAGCCCTCTTTAAAGGAAGAGGTGCCGGCAACAAAGCCTTTGTCAGCCTGAGCAGTTACTTTACCTTGGTTAAAGGTAACACCATTAACCTGGAAATCATTAGTGCCAGTATTTAATCCTGTACCAGTTAAGGCCATGTCACCAATCTTTAATTTATTAGTGGTAATGCCTTCAGCTTTATCTAACGTAGTGCCACCAATATTTAAAGTTGTTTCATTGATAACAGCTCCGCCAATGTTGCCGCCTTTAGCAGTAATACCATTGTTATTCAGGTAGTTATCTTCATCAACCTTAAAGGTACTAGCTTCTATGCTCTTGACACCAGTTACCTCACCGGCTGCGCTAATTGTAACATTACCAATTTGACCTTCTTTTGCAGTAATCTTGCCATTCTCTAACTTAGCGCCTACTCCGTCATAAATAGTTTGTCCTTGAACAGTGCCTGTTGCTGTTACATTGCCACCATTAATTTCTACTCCGCCAATAGTTGCAGAAGTAGCATCAATTACCCTGTTCGCCTTGATGGTCTGATTAATATTAGCAAGCTTCTCAGCAGTCAGCTTATTATCTTCGGCAGTGCCAAGCTGCAATGTGCCTTCAGTAATTTTAGTATTAGTCCCAACAGTCAGTTCATTTTTAACCTTCAGGTTTTCCAGATCAATAGTTCCATTAATGGTCATACCTTCAGCAGTAATTTGACCGTTGTGAAGGGTAACTCCACCAATTTTACTTGCCTGAGTAGCGTCAGTTTCAATTCTGCCGGTTGCAACCTGATCGCCCTTAATAACAGTCTTCGAACCTACCGCAGTGCCGAAGGTTGCTGTTTTATCCACCTGCAGCTCATCTTTCAAGGTAGTTTTGCCGGTTACACCAAGAGTGCCGCCAACAGTTGTATTGCCATTTGCATCAACAATAAATTCATTGCCAGTAGAACCAATATTCAAGGATTCACCTTTGATCTTCTTTGTTACGGTCAAATCGCCGCCTACAGTTGTGTCACCAGTTACATCCAGCTTGCCTTTCAATGTGGTGTCACCAGTTACGTCCAGCTTGCCTTTCAACGTAGTGTCACCAGTTACGTCTAGCTTGCCTTTCAATGTAGTGTCACCAATTACGCCAAGGTTGCCACCAACAGTTGCATCGCTATCTACAGTAAGCTTACCACTAGCAGTAATATCCTTACCCTTGATATCGCCGGTTGTCGTTACATTGCCATTATCGTCAACGCCAAATGCACCATTAGCACCTTTAATTTTGCCATTAATACCATCAATAGCTGCTTTTGCTTCAGTGTAATCATCACCGCCAGCATAGAAACCATTGGTATCATAAGCACTAGAGGAAGTACCGATGATGATTTTTCCGTCAGTGCCAATTTTTATTTGTTTTGGTAGATTGCAAGTGCAAATTGAACAAGATTTATCAAGCAACTATATCAGTAGAATACACCTTATCAAGAAAAGTGTCGAACAGTTCATCAGGTCTGTAGTAGCCTA
>OLOX01001421.1_pt1 | contig 22753 bp, 21 predicted proteins | sample 1672091 | NCBI WGS metagenome assembly OLOX01 (sample SAMEA3136644, study PRJEB25190) | human gut metagenome | reverse complement strand
CCGCAAGAAGCAGCGTCAACAACTGCCGCAGTGACATCGGCTGATAATGAAATACGATCCACGGTATCACAATAATACAGGAAAAGCAGGAAAAATAAAACAAACCCCAGGGATACAAAAGAGCATAAACATGGAATCATACGGGGTGCAGATTATTACAGGAAGGATGGTATAAAGTAATGAATATAGAACTCAAAAAACGATTAACCGTATTGGAACTGGGGGATTTGGTATCGGTTATAGAGAACCAGGAGAAGGATGTGTCATTAGTAGACTTAAACTACAATGACAGATTAGAGAATCTTCTTACAGAACTTATAACAGAAAGACAAAACCGTCTGATTGCAAGGCTTATAAAAAATGCAGAGCTGAAGTATCCCAATGCAAGTCTTGAAACACTTGATTGCGGGGCAAGAGGAATAAGCAGGAATACGATTGCCAATCTGGCTTCCATGGGATTTGTAAGTGCTGCCACCAATCTCATTATTACAGGAGCAACAGGTGCAGGAAAAACGTATCTGTCATGTGTACTCGGAGTAGAGGCATGTAAACAGACTCTAAGAACCTGTTATATCAGAATGCCGGATATGCTGGGTCATTTTCAGAATCACAAGGATAATCTCAGAGAACAGGTCAGATATAGGAAAAGACTTGGGAACTATAAGGTGTTGATTATTGATGAATGGCTGAACTATAAAATCAATGAAAGGGAATCGAAGTTTATATACGAACTCATAGAACAGAGATGTGGCAATAACCCAACAATATTTGTAGGACAGTACGACGTGGAAGACTGGCATGAGAGACTGGGAGGCGGGACACAAGCGGATTCCATAATGGACAGAATCATTCATAACTCTTACACTATACCGACAACGGATAACAATCTGAGAAAGCTGTACGATTCCAAGAAAGCCAAAGCTGTAATCGACTTATTGGGATAAAAACATATATTTATGACAGCAATAGTATGGCTGCCATGGTAGTCATACCATTTGTAATAATACTATATATAGTGTTTACGGGTGGCTCTCAAGCGTGATAATCATAGTGAAAACAGCGTGGCTCTCAAGTGTGAGAACGGTGGCTCCCAAGCGTGATAATAATCACATATCTCTGTTTCTGTGTTTCCTGTCATATTCCCCGCACCTTTCAGCGATTTCGGAATACATTTTTTCCCTCATATCCCGCTCAAAGGCTCGGTATTCCTTTGCCTTTTCCGTGGGCTTATACCAGACACTTTTCTGGTCGGCTTCGTCCATCTGCCCATAGCGGTCGTCTATCTGGTCGGTAAACTTCTGGTAAATGGCATGGGCTTCGGGTGCGTCCATTGCGTATCGGTAGCGGTCAAGGCTCTTATGCGAGCCACGAAGCTCCGCATACTCATAGAGCATACGGATAACTTCACGGTCAAGCCCTTTCTGCCCTTCGGCGGCATAGATTTCCGATAAGCCTTTACACCTCCATGAATGGTATGGAGAGGTGTCGTTGGAGCTGTGGGAAGATACATACACGCCGTCTTTCTTTACCGTGATGCGGTTGATAAGCTCGGTACTCACTTCTTACCACCGCCCGATAAAACAATCTGTTCCATAAAAATATCAATCCTCCTGTCGTCAATGCCCCGCCGTTAGGCAGGGACATAGCTGATTTTGTTTCGTTCCATCCTCCGTGCAAACTCCCGAACATGGTATCTTGCACCATCAATCTCCGCATGGGTTTCATCCAGATAGCGGCAGAGGGCAAAATTATCATCGCCGTTCCCATAAAACAGGCGTAGGAAACCGCCGTCGGGAATGGAGAAAAGTGCCTTGCCCCTGCTGTCGGTAAATCGTATCTCTTTTGCTTTGTTCATTCCGCACCTCCGCCCAAAAACGTAATGACCTTGTTCGCCTTAATGCTCTTTTGCAGGTCATTGATAATGCCGATTTCCGCTACGGTAATGCCCTGCATGGAGAGGATGTCGTCCATTGTCATAGCGGCAATGGCTTTCTCCTCGGTAAAGCCCGCTTCAAAAATCTTGTTCAAAACCTTAACGGCTTTCTGGTTGACCGCCATGTTTCAATCCTCCTATCGTTCATGGTCTTTGTGTTTTGCCGCTTTTTGTGCCTGCGGCTGTTCTTCCTGCTTTGGCTCATACAGCATCGCACTCGTACGCACCATATACAAAAAGCCATCCAGTGCCGATTTATCGCCATCCTGATATAACGTAAGTGCTTCACCAATCCGCTCAAACAATTTATTCTTTGTCATATGAACCGGAATCTGTCCCATAATCAAACGAATTTTATCAAGTGCCACCTTTTGATCTTTACTGCCAAACAAATACCCTTCTAACATTTTCATGTACTCTTCTTCCTCAAAAGCTGCCAGTTTCTCTGACAATTCTTTCTTGGAAAGATATTTTAATTCCATGCGGTTTAACACATATTCATAACAAATCATGCGGTCCGTGTACGCAGTTAAAACATCCATTTTATCCGTAATTTCATCCCGCAGATGATTCATTTTTTCACCAAGTACCGCGAAATCGCAGGACTCATCCGCCAAACAGCCAATCGCCTGTTTTACCTGCGAGAGCATTTTCTCCTTCTCATCCGCATCTAACACCTGTATTTCATCTTCCAAAAGCGAATACGCAGAAAAAGTCATTTCAAGCGTTCCATAATCCACATATGTTTTTACGGCAATATCCGCATAATGTTTTAAATTTTCCTTTATATTTTTCCCGTTATGAATCTCTTGAATCAGTTTTCTCACGTTTTTATCCTTCTTTCTATCGTTTGTTTAGCTGACAAGCTGCCAGCCTTCCAGCCAGCGCAGTCCATCTCTTGCCATCTGCTCATAGATCGGCTGTCCGGAAAGTACCGGATAAAAAACTAAGAACAGGAAAAAGGCAACTGCCAGATAAACCATACACCATTTGAACCATTTTTTATCCGAATCCACAAGTTTCACCATGCAGTACACAATCATCATTGCGACAAATGGCACACTTGGGAAATAGTGATAGGCAAATGTACAGCGCGGCACTAAAATCCACGGTAATAATTGAACCGCATAGGCAAATACCATAAACAAGGCTTTTTTGTCTCCCCTTGTCACAAGCTGGTAAGCAATATACAAAGCCGACGCCACGCCAAGCACAATAAGGAACGGTCCATATAACTTCCATGAATCACCGCCTCCATTACTTGAAGACTGTTTCACAAACACACTCCACAAAGCAAGGAACACAAAGAATTCACAGCCGATACTCTGAAGCCATTGCGACGTTTTGCTTCCAAGTCTGTTCGAACGCCTTCTTCCAAATGGCAGAAGAATCAATATCAATGCCGGGATTCCTGCCCACCATACAAGCGGGTTACCAAAGGCACTGATACCCTCTTTCATACCATCCCGCAAAGTCTGGCAGTAATAATACATCGGTCGTATCATCGTCGGCCACTCATACCAGCTTGACTGCCATGGATGGGTAGCCTCCAGTTTGCTGTGGTATTCATACATAGCATGCTGATTATTCAACATTTTTCCGACCGTCTCAGCCACAGGATTTCCACTGTGGTCGCGAAGTGTATCCACAAGACCGGAAACAAATGTATTTTCCCATTTAAATCCTTCATAATTCTCATCTGTCACTTCGTAGAAGCGCTCGGTGTTATCTTTTGCGCTGTCCTCAAACGGAACATAGGAAGCAACATAAATCGTTCCTGCTACAAACACAAAGAAAATCACACAGAAACCAAGGGTTAAAAGAAGTTTCTTCTTAAATACTTCAATGATATGTTTATGCGCAATTCCTTCTGTTTCGCCCGTCGGATTTTTCTTCGCCAGATGGTACTCAAAAATACGCCAGCCCATAATAGCAAAGAAGAACACAGCAAGACCGGCAGACGCATATACTGCCGTCCATTTCGATGCACAGCCAAGTCCCATCATCACCGCACTTAAGCCAAGCGGGATAAAGGTCTTCCACAATTTTGTATCATAAAAACTTGTCTGGCTGTACTGATACATAAAGTAGAACATTGCTATAATAAAGAATGTTCCGTACACATCAATGGTAGCAATTCTTGTCTGCGTAAAATGCATAAAATCAAATGTAAACAAAAATGTCAATGCACCGGCCGCCCACGTGCGGTTTTTGAACAAACGCCTGCCAAAGAAGTACATAAACGGAATCATCCCGATTCCAAACAGCACACCGATAATTCGCCAGCCAAACGGATTCATGCCAAACATGCGCACACCAAGACTGATAAATACTTTACCAAGAGGCGGATGTGTCCACTCATAATTGCTCATTCCATGCGCAATTTCATAAGCCGTTCTCGCATGATAAATTTCATCAAAATAAGTGCCGCTCCTAAAGGTAATTGCCTTTCGGTATCCATCCTGTTCATCAAACAAGGAATCTCCGCCAATATGGTCACGGATTTTCACCGTATTTCCATTCGTATCCGTCAGTACCAGTTCATTCAAACTTGTATTATCCGAAAGTGTTGTCAAACGGATATAGCGGTACGAATCATTGGCAAAAGAATAAGTATCGGCATTTTGCTGATTTTCCTCTGAAAGTCTGCTAAAGCCATCAGCCTCACCACTGACTACCGTTCCCACTTTCTGATACTGTGGCTCCTCACCGTCATTTGCCGATTTTGCCACTTCCACTTCAAACCGCTGGTTTGCTTTCTCCGTAGAGTACCCTCGCAGCATACTAAAGTAACTATCTGCACCCAAATCTAAAGTCACGGTTTCTCCAGCTTTTTCAGCTTTCCAGACAGTCTCCGGCAAATCACTCTGCGGCTCAAAACAATCCTGCTCATCAAACAGATTTTTATATTCAGAAGCATTGACCGGTTTCATCCAGTTTCCGTCTTTGTCAAGAATCACTAATTCATTCAGCATAAAGGTATCAGAAAGCTGTTCTTCATCAACACTTAGGCGGATATAACGATAATCTTTTGCCAGATTATAATCATCCGCGCCCTCTTCCTGAGATTCTTTGTCCCAAGTCTTTAATGCATCCCAGCAGAACACACTTGTTGCTCTGACCGTGCCGACCATATCATAGTTTTTCCCATCCTCTGACATTTCAAGTGTCATCATACGGTCTTCCTTCGCTCCAAGGAACGTATAAATCATTCCGATATCTTTTGCTTTACCAAGATCTAACACAATCTCGGAATTACCATTTTCCGGCTGCCAGTAAGTCTCCGGAGCTTTGGTATCACCCAAATCACGAAAAGCGAATACACTGTATAATACAAGAATTCCAAACAATACAATATAATCCCACTTTGTAAATTTAGGCATTCTTCTTGTCGCATGAATATGTTGTTTATAGACTTCTTCCGGTTCTTTCTCTTTCACCTTCGGATTTTTCACAAGATATGGAAGGGTGTTCCTTTTCTTCTTTCCTCCGGATACCTCTTTTAAATCCTCCATAACCGAAACAGAAAAAGAAGCATAAATCAAATAAGCAAACATTAAAATTGTAAGGACTGCCGTAATTCCAATTAACGGTCCGTTTGGTGCCGTATTTTCGTTTTCCTCGACATACGCCCACAAAACATGACCTACATTCAAAAAGTGAATCGCCGAAAATCCCACATAAAGAATAACTGTTTGGTCGGCTTCACCAAAAAGGCAGCCAACATAAGTACAAGTGCCGGGAATAAATATCTCTCATGCATACGCACTGAGAATAAAAACATATTGGCAAGAAGTACCGCCATGCTTGTAAAATAGCGGGAATTATCATCTTTTAAGCGGAAGAAAATCACGGCACTCAGTGCAACGGATACTAAAATTGCGAGTGTTCCCCACGAGCTTGCTGACACACCTAAAAATGAATTTGCCTGCGGCTGCCAGTTCTGTCCTAACAACGCCCAGAAATTGTATGCATTAATCGTCGCATACGGATACGAGCCCAACGTATTCACATACTGGCTGAACACTTTGTCCACACCAAACGGAAGGGTAAATACAACCATTGCCACAAGAGATAAAACGCCGCCTACTAAATCCCGAAACATTTTTTCTTTTGAAAAATCTTTTAAGAAAACCTGTTCAATAATTGTCCAAATCAAAAGCGGAGCAAACATAATCATCTGCGGTTTGATAAGAACTCCGGCAACAAAAGCAAAATACGCAAAAATACGCTTTTCTTCCATGCACAGATAGCAGACAAGCAACAGGAAAAAGGTAAATACACCATCCACCTGTCCCCATGCCGAAGAATCCAGAACAACGACCGGACTGAGCACGTATGTCGCTGACAAAATAAGAGAAGAACCTTCAGAAAATTTTCTCTTTGCTATCTTATAAAGCAGTGCCCCTGCACCAAGATCAAACAAAATCGGAATCAGTTTAATAACACATCTTCCGGCTCCCGTTGCAACATCCAGATTAAAGATGCTGCGCAGAGCCCCAATGCCCCACAGCATTGCCATATATCCGGGCGGATAATCCGTAAAAGAATCCGAATGATAGAAATTCCAGAATCCATCTTTAAAAATCATATCCGACCACGCACTAAAGCAGGTCATATCCGTTCCATGTCCTTCATACGCTGCCGCAAAAATCAGTTTTACAAGCAGCGCTGCCGCTAATACAAGCAGTAGATTAGTCCATGACTTTTTGCTGTCTTTGCGGTAAATCCGAATTCCTTCTACTTCATAGCGGAATTTTTCAAAATACAAAACAGCAAAAACTGCCACGGTTAAAACCGCTACTAACACTAACATTTGTACACTATTTGTCGCAATACCAAACAATCCCATTTTCCGACTCCTTCCTCCTTTTAATGATGCACATGCTCATGGGTAAATAAATGCTCTGAACAATACTCATAGTTTCCCTCACATTTGGAGCAGTAACGGAACTCTAACTGCGGAGAGTCCACATCCGTTCTGCCACAAATCACACAATGATGCCTTGGTACACTTCCCTGTGTGGGTGCTGTTTTTTTCTTATATTCCATCTTTCTCTTCTTCTGATGGTACGCCTGCTTTGGCGTAAGAGAACCACGTCCCATAAAATAGAAGATAAAAAAGTTTAATAAAAGAACCAAAATCACCGCTGCCGAATAATAATATCCACTCATCAGATAGCGGACAAACATATAGCCATCCATCAAAAGATATACAATACTCAGCCACTTTGCCTTAACCGGAATAATAAAATACACAAGGAACTGTGCATCCGGGAAAGCAAAGGCAAACGCTAAAAACATCGTCTGGTTCAAATCATCCATAATATTGGCGGAAAGCATATAATCCATATAAGCAGTTGCAGCATTTGGCACTAACCCAAGCTGTAAAAACAGATAAAAAATAAAAGTCATGATTACAACCAGTAAAAGTCCCCCAAAATAAAACAAATTAAAGCGGAAAGTTCCCCACATGCGCTCCAGATTTGTTCCAATCGAATAATACACAAAAATCCAGATTGCAAACCACAATAAACTAACCATGCCGGTACCGCCAAACTGTCCGGATGGGCTTAACACAAAGGTAAAAATACGCCAAACCTGTCCATGCAGAATACTTGCAATATCCAAACTCAGATACGAATAATAAAACGTCGGATTCACAAGACTAATCAGAATTCCGACAATATTAACTCCAATGACATACCGCATCAGATTCGGAATGCCAAATTTTCCAAACCGTGTTCTCTCCAATCGGTCTAATAAACTCATAGTTCTTTTTTAACCTCCATTCAACAATTGTCTTTTCCCTATTAAAACAAATCTTTTTTGCGGAACAACAACGCCACAACGCCGGAAATAATAAGCGTTAAAACAATAATGGTAAAAAATCCAAACGGCGAATGTCCAAGTGGAATATTATCAAAGTTCATTCCAAAGAAACTGGCAATCATCGTCGGGATTGATAAAACAATCGTAACCGTTGCCAAGAACTTCATAACAATATTTAAGTTATTGGATATAACAGACGCAAACGCATCCATCATTCCACTTAAAATTCCACTGTATATATTTGCCATTTCAATCGCCTGTTTATTCTCGATAATGACATCTTCCAATAAGTCCTCATCTTCCGGATATTTTTTAACGCGCTCCGTCCGCAGAAGTTTCTCTAAAACGACCTCATTTGAGCGCAGGGAAGTGGTAAAATAAACCAGACTTTTTTCCAGCTCTAAAAGTTCAATCAACTCACTGTTTTTCTGGGAAATATGCAGTTTTTCCTCAATCTGGTCACTTTTTCTGTCAATAATACGCAGATAACGCAGGTAGGAAGCAGCATTGCGATACAAAATCTGGAATACAAAGCGAGTCTTTTTGAATGTGTAAAACTCGCGTACTCTACGGTTTACAAATGCTTTCAAAACCGGTGATTCTTCCAGACAAATCGTAATGATATGCTCCTTTGTCATGTAAATACCAAGAGGAATCGTGACATACCGGTCTTTCTCATCAAGCGAAGGAATGTCCACCAAAATCATATTGTATCCATCTTCCAACTCGATACGGGAACGCTCCTCATCATCTAAAGGTGCCCGTAAATCATCCAAATCAATCCCGGTTTCTTCCTCCAAAAAAGTCAATTCTTCCTCATTTGGGTGAATGGCTGATATCCAACAACCCTCTTCTATTTTATCAAGCACCACCATATCGTCTTCTATGGTTTTGTAAATGGAAATCATGCTTGTTCACCTTCCTTTCAAAGACAACGGCGATTCCCCGAAAACAAGGCATCGCCGAGTCTGACCAATTCGTTTTCATTATAAAGGTTCTAATAACCTTTGTCAAACCTTCTTTGGCACTTCAAAAAGGACATCTGCCGCGATAATAATCTGCTCCGGATTATTCTTTTCAAAAAACTCTGCCATCGTCATACCACACTCATTCAATATCGCTCCAAGGCTTTTTGTTCCATCTGCACGATAGACACAAGACACCTCTTTTTCTTCCTCTGACTGTGCCGTTTGTTCCTCTTCGTATTCCTCATCGTCTGTCTCCTGTTCGGTTGTCTCCACGTTTTCCTGCTGCATTCCCCGTCCTGCTATCGGTCCGCTTCCACAGGGCATCGGAATACAGATTTCCTGTCCCGGTCTTAAATTATACACATCCACATAAGGGTTTGCCCGCAGAATAAGTGCGAGCGGAACACGGTAGCGTCTGCTCAGCTGATAAAGATTATCGCCGGAGCGAATGACATGTATCATTCCATTACAAAAGCGTTGATTCATTTTCAGATTCCTGCCTTTTTTTATTATCCTATTCAAAAGAATGCCATTTGTTCTTTCTAATTTTGTTGCAAAACCATTCTTTTTGTCGTATAATAAGGTTTCGATAATTAGATAACAAAAAATGATTTTAATAGGAAACTTTAGGAGGTACTTATGAAACGAGTAGGTATCGATATTGGTTCAACCACAGTAAAAATTGCTGTGCTGGATGATAACAATAACATACTGTTTTCTGCCTATGAGCGTCACTACGCAAATATCCAGGAAACCTTACGTGCAATTATGGAACGTGCTTACAACGAACTTGGTGACTGTGACATCGCACCGATGATTACCGGTTCCGGTGGTCTTTCCATTTCAAAGCACCTTGATATTCCATTTGTGCAGGAAGTTGTGAGCGTTGCTACTTCCTTAAAAAGTTATGCTCCTCAGACCGATGTCGCCATCGAACTTGGTGGTGAGGATGCAAAAATTATTTACTTTACCGATGGTATTGAGCAGCGAATGAACGGTATCTGCGCCGGTGGTACCGGTTCTTTTATCGATCAAATGGCTACCTTATTAAAAACAGACGCTGCCGGATTAAATACCTATGCAAAAGATTACCAGGCTTTATATCCGATTGCCGCACGATGCGGTGTATTTGCAAAGACTGATATTCAGCCTTTAATAAATGAGGGCGCATCGAAACCGGACCTTGCCGCTTCCATTTTCCAGGCTGTCGTAAACCAGACAATCAGTGGTCTTGCCTGCGGAAAACCGATTCGCGGTAACGTTGCTTTTCTCGGCGGTCCGCTGCACTTTTTAACAGAATTAAAACAGGCATTCATCCGCACTCTTAATTTAACCGGGGATGCCATTATTGCACCGGAAAATTCCCATCTTTTTGCTGCAAGCGGAGCAGCCATGAACTCGGAGGGAAAAGGCGCCACAACAATCGGTGCTTTGTTAAAGAAGCTTTCCGGCGAAATTAAAATTGAATTTGAAGTGACTCGTATGGAGCCTCTTTTCAAAGATGAAACTGATTACAATGAATTTATCGAAAAACATAACGTACACAGCGTAAAGAAGGGAGATATCTCCACTTACGAAGGAAATGTATTTCTTGGCGTAGATGCCGGTTCAACAACAACTAAAGTAGCTCTTGTCGGCGAAGACGGTTCCCTTCTGTACTCATTCTATGATAATAATAACGGAAGCCCACTGAAGACGACAATTAAAGCAATTAAGGAAATTTATGAACTGCTCCCGGAAAGTGCCACAATTGTGCGTTCCTGTTCAACCGGATACGGCGAAGCACTGATTAAATCCGCTTTGATGTTAGATGAAGGTGAAGTTGAAACCGTTTCCCATTATTACGCTGCTTCTTTCTTTGACCCGGATGTTGATTGTATTCTGGACATCGGCGGTCAGGATATGAAATGTATTAAAATCAAAAATCACTCCGTAGACCAGGTACAGTTAAATGAAGCCTGCTCTTCCGGCTGTGGTTCTTTTATCGAGACGTTTGCACGCTCGTTGAATTATGAAGTAAAAGATTTTGCAAAACTGGCTCTGTTTGCCGAAAATCCAATTGATTTGGGTTCCCGCTGTACCGTATTTATGAATTCTAAAGTAAAACAGGCACAAAAAGAAGGAGCTACGGTCGCAGATATTTCTGCCGGACTTGCTATTTCCGTTATTAAAAATGCCCTGTTAAAGGTAATTAAATTAACAGACCCGAAAGATCTCGGTAAAAACGTAGTTGTTCAGGGTGGTACTTTCTATAACGATGCGGTATTACGAAGTTTTGAGCGTGTTTCCGGATGTCAGGCAATTCGCCCTGACATTGCCGGTATCATGGGTGCTTTCGGTGCCGCACTGATTGCCCGTGAGCATTACGAAGAGGGAGAAACTTCTTCCATGCTCTCTTTACAGGACATTATCGAGTTAAAATTTGAAAGTTCCATGACAAGATGTAAGGGATGTACCAATCATTGTCTCCTTACAATAAACCGCTTTACCGGTGGCCGTCAGTTTGTGTCCGGTAACCGATGTGAACGTGGTCTTGGCAAAGAAAAGACAAACCGTGACGTTCCAAACCTTTACGCCTATAAAAATAAGCGTCTTTTTGACCACTATAAACCATTATCTGCGGACAAAGCATATCGCGGCAAGGTCGGAATTCCACGCGTGTTAAATATGTATGAGAATTATCCATACTGGTTTACTTTCTTTACGGAACTTGGCTACGAAGTCGTTCTTTCACCGGCTTCCAACCGAAACATTTATTCACTTGGTATCGAATCGATTCCAAGCGAATCGGAATGTTATCCGGCAAAGTTAGCTCATGGACATATCTCATGGCTGTTAAACCAGGGCGTTTCGTACATTTTTTACCCTTGTGTTCCTTACGAGCGCAAAGAATTTGATGAAGCGGGCAACCACTACAACTGCCCAATTGTCACTTCTTATGGAGAAAATATCAAAAATAATGTAGAAGAATTGGCAGATGAATCGATTACCTACCAGAATCCATTCGTCTCCTTTGAAAGCGATAAAATTCTTGCCGATGAGTTAGTACGCTATCTCGGCAAAGAAAATAATATTGATGCCGGCGAGATTCGAAAAGCTGCCCACAAGGCATACGAAGAATTGCAAAAAACAAGAAATGATATCCGCTTAGAGGGCGAACGCGTATTAAAATGGATGGCAGATAACAACAAGCGTGGTATTGTGTTAGCCGGTCGTCCTTACCATATTGACCCGGAAATCAACCACGGTATTCCGGAATTGATTACATCTTACGATATTGCGGTATTATCTGAGGACAGCATTTCCCATTTAGGAAAAGTTGACCGGCCAACGATTGCGATGGATCAGTGGATGTATCATTCCAGACTTTATGCCGCTGCCAGTTTTGTACGCACCCAGAACAATCTGGATATGATTCAGCTTAACTCTTTTGGATGTGGACTTGACGCAGTAACAACCGACCAGGTCAATGATATTTTGACAAGTTCCAATAAAATATGTACGGTTCTTAAAATTGACGAGGTCAACAACTTAGGTGCCGCAAGAATTCGTATCCGTTCGCTTATTTCCGCCGTGAAAGACCGCGAACGCAAGGGAATTAAGTCCTCTCCTCAAAATTCAGCCTATAAACGAGTTGAATTTACAAAAGAAATGCGTAAAAGTTACACGATTTTAGCACCACAGATGTCACCAATTCATTTTGACATTTTAATGCCGGCTCTTGCTGCCTGTGGTTATAATCTTGTCCAGCTTCCTACCGGCGTAGGCGAATTGGATTACGGCTTAAAATATGTAAATAATGATGCATGCTATCCGTCTCTTCTTGTAGTCGGACAGTTCATGAAAGCATTGTTATCCGGCGAGTACGATTTAAATAAAACTGCTTTAATCATTACCCAAACCGGTGGCGGATGCCGTGCAACGAACTATATCGGCTTTATCCGCCGTGCACTGAAAAAAGCAGGCATGGAACAAATTCCTGTTATTTCGTTAAGTGCCGGTGTGGAAACAAACTCCGGCTTTGACATCAATTACCGATTGTTAAAAGCCGCTATTCACAGCTTAATCTACGGTGATTTGTTTATGCGTGTCGTATACCGTACCCGCCCTTACGAGAAGGTACCGGGTTCCGTAAACGCTCTTCACGATAAATGGAAAAAAGTCTGTATTGAGGCTGTGAAAAAACCAAAGCAGTCGGAACTTAAGAAAAACATCCGACAAATCGTAAAAGAATTTGATGAAATAGAATTAGATGAAACAAAGAAAAAACCACGTGTTGGAATCGTTGGTGAGATTTTAGTTAAATATCTCCCGGCAGCTAACAATCATGTTGTTGAACTCTTGGAAGCTGAAGGTGCTGAAGCAGTCTGCCCTGATATGCTGGACTTCTTTATGTACAGTGCTTACGACAGTGAATTTAAGGCTGACCATCTTGGCTTTAAGAAAACCAGTAAGTGGCTTGGAAATGCTGCTATCTGGCTGTTAAATCAGTTCCGCAAGCCATACTGCAAAGCACTTGCTGAGAGCAAGCGTTTTGAGGCACCACCTGAGATTCACGTACTGGCTAAATATGCAGAGCCTTTCGTATCTAACGGTAACCAGACCGGTGAAGGATGGTTTCTCACAGGTGAAATGATTGAATTGATTCACAGCAATGTACCAAACATCGTTTGTACTCAGCCATTTGGCTGTCTGCCAAACCATGTCGTTGGTAAAGGTGTTATCAAACAGATTCGAAAGGCATTCCCAGATGCCAACATTGTAGCCGTTGACTATGATCCCGGCGCCAGCGAAGTAAACCAGTTAAATCGTATCAAACTGATGTTAGCAACAGCAAATGAGAATTTAAACAAATAAAAAGAATCACAATTTAGGAGTCTGCCAAAAGGCCGGCTCCTTTTTATTTGTAAGAAATAAGGAGTCTGCCTTAGCAAACTCCTTATTATATTTTGAATCATTTTGTAGATTCTTTTTCATTTACTTCTTAACTTAGTTCATTTTCTTTCTAAATACAATTACTCCGAAAATTGCTAATACAGACAATCCCATAACAATCATTGGGAACAAAAGATTCGTTGTATCTCCTGTCTCCGGTGCGGAATCAGATAATGGTACATCTTCATCAAGCAAAGTAGTTGTTTTCTTACTGAAGATTCTATCAAATTCTTTTTTTATACACGTTTCTGCGAATTCGTATGATTCGTCTGTTTCAAAGGCAATGATTCCCAGTCTTCCATAAGTCAATGAATTCACATAAACAGGCTCATATTCACTTTTTCCTTGAATAGGTTGGTCACTTAAAGGAGCAATATCCATGTTGACGGTGAAACTTGATTGGAAGAATTTAACATACATTCCTGTTGACTTTTGTATTTTATCCCGGTATTCTGTTGAACTTTCACTTTTTGAAGAAAATAGTTTTCTTGTATTAATATTTGTTCCGAATGCGGTTTTAATTTCATCGTAAAAACTAAATCTCTTGTAACTGAACATGAATTTCTGATTCTGTTCGAAATTTCCATCGGTTACCATCTCAACCACATAATCACTTAATTTAGAGAAAGTGGGTGCTTCTATAGTTCTGCTAGTGGGTTTGGGTGTATTGTGTGCCAATGTCATTGATACTGTTATGGGTTTTCTGTTGCTGATAAATACCGGTATATAATTTTGGTTTGAAATGCTGTTTCCTTCTAAAATGGATCCTGGAAATATGTAATTTCTTCCATATAAAACGGTTGCTTCTGTACTTTTCACAATATATTGTTTATTGAAAAATGCATCATCTTCCGGTGAAAGTGATCTTGATGTTTTGTCTTCCAGATTCTTATTATATTGATTTATCCAATTCTGATATAGAGAATCTCCTGGATATGTATATAAAGAGTCTATTTTAACAATATCTTTATATTTTATAAGACTGACATTAGGGGTAATATGGGCTAATTCTGTTGCTTCATTGCATGAGCAGATTAGCGTTACGCCTAGAAGTATGTGTAAAATAGAACGGATGCTTTTCATAATGATGATTATTTATTGTACATTGAAATAGTTAACAAATACAGAATTATCTTTTATGTTAGAGGCGGAAAATGATATAGGTCCTCCGAAATCATCGGGTGTAACTGTTGAAGATAAATAAGTAAGTATGCTTGTAAAAGGATTGTCTGGGTTGATATCTTTTATTTCTTTGTTTCCAATAGTCATCAATCTGATATTAGAATTGGCTAATATTGCTAGTTCTTTTTGACTAACTTCCTTAGACTTCAGTAAATTGTCAATAGCTTCTTGTAATTTGTCATAATCAATATTACTTTCAATAACTAGTATAACTTTTCTGCCAAATTGTATTGAGTTTATAAATGCAAGCTTGTCTAATTGTTGCAAAACTTGTGGATCAGTGCTTAGTGATTCCGGCATATCCATTATAATGCTGAAAAAACTTTGATTTATATCTATCAATATAATATTCTTTTGAGGCTTATAATCGGGTGTGATGCCTAATAGTTGCTGAAGGTTAATATTTTGTCCCCAATTGACAGCTAATTCTTGGTATGATTTTATCTTTTTAATTACGAATGAAAAAGAATAGTTACTTTTCAAGACATCGTTTGTTTTTAACGCTTCATGAATAGCTTTCATCATGTTATTATAGGAAGGAGTGATTGTTTGTGACTTTATAGGAATGGTGTACCCCATGTTTATAGGATTCATTGATATTTTCAGGAACTTATATGTGTCTTGATTGATGCTGTTGGCTTCCAATATTGCTCCTATGAATATTTCATTGGGGCATTTTGCCACAAACTTATCTGCACTATATTGCTCTTCTTGGCTATAAGCAAGTTTAGCAATCATCAAAAATACGATGGTGTATATTATTTTAGTTTTCATTTCTTTGTATTTAGGTTTTATACTCGTATTTATTCAAAGGTATATTTTCTTTTCAGCCATATAATGGAAAGGAAATCTTGATTCATTAGTTCTGAATAAGAGATTAGATTATACTCTTGTCCTATTGCCATAAATGTACGTTGGTCATTATTGTTTTTTATTATATAGAATCCTATATTGAGTATTACTCTTCCATTTTCGTCTTTTTCTCCACAGTATTCCCATTTATCTATTGGCTTCTGGTATATGAATAATTTTTTATCTTGCCATTTTAGTTTATACTTTTCTACTATATTATTGGTTTTTACAATGGAAAGGGAGTCCCTATCGAATTGTAATTCATGGGGGTAAGACCATTGGATTCGTTCTCCGAAATATGCAGTTTCTGTTTCTGTTAGGTCTTGAATATCGTTTTTATTGAGTATTTCTTTAAATTCTACTTTTTCAGAAAACTTTAGTTTTAATATGTAAGGAGTGTCTTCCGGTGTGGGAAGAATAGGAGAGGGATCGTCCTTGTCTGCGCAAGAACTAAACATAAGTGTTCCTATTGAAAGGAGAAAGGACATGCTTACAATAAGTAGAGTGCTTTTTTTCTTTTTCATAATATTGGACTTTAGTTTTCGTATATAAATTCTCCTGCCAATATTCCCTTTTCATCGGTGATTGTCAGTTCATATATTCCTGCCGGAATATTCTCTAAAGAAGTTGATAAAGAAGAATTGGAGTGGGGTATATAGAGGTTTCTATATACTACATATCCTTCTTTTGATTTAATCTCGATGGTTACCGCTTCCCAGTCCTGTGCGAATTCGATGGTTAATTCTTTATTGCAGTCGTCAAAGAAAGCTTTTACCGGAATGAATGACTCTACTGGAATTCTATGGTTGCCATGTTTTATAAATTCTATATTTCGTTTTTTAGCGCATAGTAATAGAGGAATAATTAAGGCTATCAAAGCCAAACTCATTTTTAATTTGTTCATAATCGTTTTACGTTTTAGTTTTGTGCAAACTTAGGTATTATAGGATTATGAATGACAAAAAGAGGGAGTTATAGTATATACAAGATTTGTTGATTATCAGCGAGTTACAAAAATTGTTATATACAGTGATGTATATGTAGTGTTTTATAATTCACTGATAATAAGATCTGTATGAGAACTATTTATTTTAAGAGGTTTTTGATGATGTAATCTCGTAAAAACGTTTCTTTATTGTGCTTTAGTTGGACCTCTTGATAAATTCTCGTTCGTTTCATTCGTACAGAAGCCGGATTGATGCCGAGCAATTTGGCTTCATCATTTGCGTCAAATCCAAAGATATGGAGATAGCAATATTGATATTCTGATTCTGTCAGGTTGGGAAATGCCTCTTTTAGTAGGGAGTAGAATTGGGGATATATCTTGTCTACTTCCGTCATTATGGAATGCCATGTTTTGTCAGTAGGGAGTTGGGAGTCCTCAAGCCTATTTTTTTTAGTCAAAGAAATAAGCTTCTTGCCAACTGTGGATGTTTCCAGACTTTGCTTTTGCAGCCGGTCGTATTTATAGGATATTACTTCTATTTCCTGTTGTAGTTTGTGGGCATTATTCTCTTTGTCTGCCAATGCTTTTTGCAAAATCTGCTTTTTTTCTTCTAGTTCTGCAGATAAGTGAAGGAGCTCTATTTTCATCTTATCTAGAATTGTTTGCTGGTAATAGATTTTGGCTTTGCTTCTCTGCCGGTAAATGATATATCCTGCAACTGATAGTAAGAATAAGGAGATGGCAATAATGATGATGATTGTATTCCTTTGCTGTGTAATCTTTAATAGTTCGTTCTCTTCCCGTATCTTGGCGTTGTTATACTTTTTTTCTATTTCCAATACTTTTGTCTCATTTTGAACTAATGTCAGTGAATCGAGCATGTCGGAACAGATTTCTTTGTAATGGAGTGCTTCCTTGTATTTTCCTTCTGCCTTATAAAGCAGGTAGTAGGCTTGGTTGAAACTATAAGCGATGTCATTGTGTACTGTTATAGCTTTAATCAATTCGTATGCTTTTCCCAATTTGTTATTCTTTATATATACTTTTAATAGGCCGATGGAATCTTTATAGCTCTCTTCACTTCTTGTGGAAATGGCTTTTAGATAAGCCGTTTCCGCTTCATTATATTTCCCTTGCATTTCATAGATAAGAGCAAAAGCATTGGCAATAGCAGCGGTCAGATTTTTATTATGTAATAGTTGAGAAATGGAGTCGGCTTTTTGCAGCAAAGGTATAGTGCAAGCAAAAGAGTCAAGTATTGCCCACTCACCTGCTAAATCTTTTAAAGAGTATGCATAGCTTTTGTAGTTCTCTGCTTTTTTGAAGAACTCACAAGCTTCTTCCCTTTTCTTTAAGCATTCACTGGTTATATCTCTAAAACCATACAAATCTGCCATATAGGCACAAATATACCCTGCCACATTATAGGCCTGATGTTCTTTGGCCAGTTGCAGCGCATCGGCATATATTTGCATTGCTTTATCATACTCCCCATCTTCTACATAAGCACGGCCCAGATACAAGTCTATTTGCGCCTGTTCTTCTGCCGTGCCGTGTTCGGTGAACCATTGTTGTGCCCGTTGCCATTGGTAGATAGGGAGTAATCCGGTGGCTGCTTCGTCCGTTACTTTACCGCATAGCATACACCAGTGGGCAAAGTCCTTATCAGTCAGTTCATCGGGGGCTTGTATGCTGTTCAGTAGCACGGAAGCACTATCGGCATACATGGGAATCAGTTCCTCTACAGATTGTAATAGCGGAAGTATGCTTGTCTCTTTTCTGCATCCGGGGAGGATGAGAATGAATAGTAGTCCTGTCAAAAGTAAAGCTTTCATAAGAATGTGTTTAGATTTTGCTAATATAGTGATAAATCCGGGTAACTCGTATCTGATAGAGGGAAAAGTCAGTTTTTTATGCTTTCCGTGGCTTCTCCTTTGAAAGTGAGGTGGGAAAGCATGAAAGCTCTTTGTCTTGTCAGTGAAATCTATCTGTTGTATTTTGTTCTTCTGCCTTTTCATCAAGTTTTATCACTAAAGTGAAGAAGCTGTATCACTTTAGTGATGAAGTTTGATTAACTTAGTGATGAAAGTTCATCACTAAAGTGAAACGATTAAATGAAAAGGCAGAGATTGGGAGAAAATACCGGTGGAATCACTCAAGTTACAGGAACGGAATTCATTTTGTTTGCGCCATTTATAACGGTTGTAATGTTGTGCTTTCTATTGAAATATCCTATGACAAAATGATGAAGAATTTATGAATAAATCAATCATGGTAAATAATTGGTTATCAACACTTAATAAGTAAATGAAGAATTTGAAGGAAATAATCAGCCAACAGGATACTGTAACTCCTTGTGTTTTGAATCCGTTGTTTTTACGCCACAAATCTTCTGGTCCATTTGCATGCATACATCCCTCTGACCACCAGGTAGCTGATGAGAAAGGCTGTTACGGCCATGCAAATAATGTGTATTATGGCAGGAATCCCCTGGGGCAACAGCGAGGCGAACAAGTCATACCCCATTTGCACGAAGACGAAATGACACAGATAAATGCCGAAGGTCATGGATGCCACTTTTGAAAGAACAGGCGAAGAAGGTATTTTAAGCTTCTGTATGCAGACAAAAACAGGAAATGTCATCATAAATACATTGATGCCGCCGAAAAGCCATACTATTTCCAGATAGGCGTAGTTTCCCGGAAAATATTCCTGCATGATGAGGTAGCCGCCAAAAGTGATGGCGTACCCTGTCACAAACATAGGGATACCGATAGCCAGGGTTTTTCTCCAACTCCATTGCAGCGGGTATTTTACCAGATAATGGGCCAGTATCAGATAACCGGTAAATCCGGAAACATAATAAAATGAACCGAATGCATTCCAGTCGCACACTCCCAGGATATCCATATTGCCCCAGTTGCCGATATATCCCAGTGCGGGAGCGGCCATCTTTATGTAGGGAAGGAACAAGGAGATGCCCCAGATGGAAAGAAATAGCTTGATATCTTTCCGGGTAGCACGCTCCAGCCATGCATGGAAGATGGGGATGATGAAGTAGAGCCCCACCAGCATATACAGATACCACAGAGGAGTGGTGTCATAGTTGAAATTGAAAATGAATGTCCAAATCTTCGTGATAGTCATTTCCAGGGTGAAGGCGGACATGTCTATGGTAGGATTGTCTGTCGTGGTGATGTAATTCAGATAAATGAAATACAATACAGGCAGCATGACCGACCAGAAGATAAGCGGGACAACAATGCGGCCGATCCGCTTTTTGTAAAATTCACTCATGCCGTTTCGTACAGGAAACAGCAGCACTCCTGTCATCATCACAAACAAGGGTACGCAACAGCGTACGGCACTTCCCAATGCGCACCCTTGCAGAAAAGTAGGACGGTCTGTGTCAAAACGTGCCACAAAAGGGTCACAGCAATGGGCGAATACAACTAAAAAACAGGCGGTGACGCGTAGCAAGTCTATCCATCCGATGTTCTCTCTTTTATTTATTTCCATATTCTCTGTTGGGCTTATTTTTGTTCAAGCACCACTACTAAGGGACGGTGATCTGATGCTACCGGTTCATTTACTACCTGTGCGGAGGTTACTGTGAAGCCTTTCATGTTCTGTTTCAGTGCTGTAATATAATCAATGGTTTCTGTAGGGGCGGGAGCCGGAAATGTATGCTGGTTTACGTCAGAAAGTATCTGAAAATCCTGTTGCAAGTATTTTATGAATGCGGATTCGGGTTCGGCATTCAGGTCGCCGGCCAGGAAAAAAGGTTTTTTGTGAGCGGCGGCAAAGTCTTTTATAAGCTCCAGTGAGGCCATGCGGTCTTCTTCGGTGAGAGACAGATGGGTGCAACAATAAATGTAGTTGTCGAACTCTGCCATAATCAGCGCACGTGCTTCTTCCCGTCCGGGAAGTGTCATGGTTTTCAGGCTGACGGGAATTTCTTTGGTGAGAAGTCCGATACCATATTTTCCTCCGTCGTAATCAATGGCAGGGGCAAAGTAAGCGTGCATTTGCGTACGTCCGGCTATCTCGCCCAGTACGTATTTTTGTCCGCTGCGGTGGGTCATGCTGTCCAGTTCCTGCAAGGCTACCACTTCGGGGTGGATATGATTGATTACATCGGCTATGCGTTGGAAGTCGCATACATCATCCATTCCGTTTGCATTTTTAATGTTATAGGTCATTAGCCGTAACGAATTTTGTGATTGTGCCGACAGGGCTAAAAGAAGGGTAAAAAGTAAGAGCAATGTCTTTTTCATATATTCATCAGGTTTTGATTGTTTAAATTCTCTCCAAAGATAGATAAATTCATTCTTTTTTTCTTTGCTCTCAAAGATAAAAAACAAGAGAAAGTTTTTATCAGAAAGGAAATGTTTCTGTTCAACAACTTGCCGGGGCTTTATTTCTTTCCTGCCGGAGAAGCCTGTGTCATACGGATACTGCTTACCACGCCTGCGGCAATGGCAAAGAATATGGCTAATAACAAACAAGCCTGCGCCCGATGTCCTTCGGCGAACATACGGAACAACAAAGCAACCAGTGTGGTTCCCAAAGTCTGACCTAACAGACGCGCCGTACCTAGCATACCGCTGGCTCCACCGCTTCTGTGAGTGGGCGCGGAAGAAACAATGGTTACATTATTGGGCGTCTGGAACAGCCCGAAGCCCATACCACAGAGTGCCATTCGCCAGATGATATTCCATTCTGCCGGATGGGGGGGAAGCAAATAGAGTGTGAATAGGCCGGTAGCGAAGATGGCCATGCCGATGCCTCCCAGCAATCCGGGATGTACTTTCTCTACCAGTCTGCCTGCAAGTGGTGCGGTCAGGATGGTAGCCAATGGCCAGGGGGTAAGTAGCAAACCGATCTGTACGGCGCTGTATCCCAATATATTCTGCATAAAAAACGGTAAGGAAACCATAGCCAGCATCTGGGCGGTGAATGAAGTGATGGAAGTACCGATAGAAAGAGCGAAAATAGGAATCTTCAGTAAGTCCACAGGTAGGATAGGGGTCGTTTTCTTCAGTTGGCGGCGGATGAAATAAGTGCCGATTATGATTAACAATACCAACTGGATGGCAATGAACTTTCTGTTTTCGGCGTGTGCAAAACCTTCCAAGGTATAAATTAACAACCCGAAGGTCAGTGCGTTGGCTATTGCACTGATTTTATCAAACTTGTGTTTTGTGTCTGAAGCCGGATTATGCGGTAAGAACCGATGTCCGATCACTAATGCAGCCAATCCCAAAGGAATGTTGATTACAAAAAGCCAGTGCCAGCTTCCCAATGCTAAGATACTGCCTGCAATGGATGGACCTGCGGCGGCCGAAACAGCTACCACCATGGCATTTACGCCCATTCCGCGCCCTAGTATCTGCGGCGGGTAAATTAAACGGATAAGGGCGGTATTGACACTCATTACACAGGCCGCCCCGAAACCTTGAATGATACGGGAGACAGTCAGCATCCAGAAAGAGTCCGAGAGGGCGCAGGCCAAAGAGGCGCCTGCAAAAATGGAGATGCCGGTCAGAAATATCCGTCTGTAACCGTAAATATCACCTAATGAGGCAAATGATAGCAAGGTCATGGTAATCACCAGTTGATAGGCATTGACAATCCAGATGGCATTGGAAGGGGTGACATTGAAATCGTGTGCCAGCGTGGGTAATGCGATATTCATAATGGTTCCGTCCAGTACGGACATCATGATAGCCAGCAGTACGGCTACCACTGCGAAATATTGTTTAGGTATAAATGCGGTCTTTTCTTTGCTCATGATGCAAAATTAACGGAAATCGGTCAGATTAGGTTTAATTTCTTCTAAATAATTGCTATTCCAATGTTAAAGAACCGGGAATTTATAGAATGGTTAAGGAATAATGCTTATCTTTGCAGCCGTTAAAAACAGTGGAGAGATTTGAGTAGCTTGCAACCACAGAAAAAAATGCTAAAAAATACATTGACTTTCTTATTTACATTTATCTACTCTGATAACTTCCCAAGGTGGTTAACGAATTAACTTTTAATTTTTAATTCTTAATTTTCAATTTAGAATGGGATATTTATTCACATCCGAATCGGTGTCTG
>OLOX01001414.1_pt1 | contig 22814 bp, 20 predicted proteins | sample 1672091 | NCBI WGS metagenome assembly OLOX01 (sample SAMEA3136644, study PRJEB25190) | human gut metagenome | reverse complement strand
GGATATGCATTTCCAGCAGCATCATCTGCATGCGGCCCGTAATAAATCACTTCACAACCGTTTGACAGTGCCATACTGGCAGCAGATGCCAGAAACAGACCGTTCCGGAACGGCACATACGTGGAAACCGGTGCACCATTGGTTTTTTCCAGCTGTTCTGCATAGCTTTCCTGCGGAATTTCTTCTGTCGAGTTCACCAGCAAGCTGCAATTGGAATCTGCAAAAATGGTGGTCAAGTCCAGCTGTTTCCAGGCAACACCATAATAATTGACGACTTTCTGTGCAGCTTCCAATTCCTTTTTATGCTTCTGTCCATAATAAATCGAAAGTGCCAGCACTTCGGATGCTCCATACTTTTCAACTGCCAATGCCAGTGCGGTAGTACTGTCTACACCGCCACTGAATAATACCATTGCTTTCATAATCATTCCATCCTTTCTGTACTCAGTTCATGACTCTCTGCTGCAAGGTGACATCGGTTTCATATGCTCCGCAAAAAGTGGTTGTAGTCGTCACTGCCGGAACATTCCGAATCCCTCTCGCCGTCATGCAGCTATGCGAACCCGTAATGACAACGCCCACATCCGGTGTCCCTGCTGCTTCCATGATGATTTCTGCAATATCCTGTCCGAGCCGTTCCTGCAATTGCAGCCGCTTTGCTGCCATATCACAGATTCTTGCAATCTTACTAAGTCCTAATACCTTGTCTTTTGGCAAATATGCCACAGAGACTTTCATATCATACATTAATGCCATATGATGCTCACAATAACTAAAGATATCAATATCTTTTACAATCACCATATCTTTATGATCTTTGACACTTAGATCATCTTCAAATGTCTTTGAAAACATCTGTGCGATCTCATGATTGCTGTAATTCATTCCTTCAAAGACTTCTTCATACATTTTCGCTACACGATCTGGTGTTTCTTTTAACCCTTCCCGGTTTGGATCATCTCCAAGTGCAACAAGAATACCTCTTATATGTTCCTTGATCGCTTCTTTATCGATTGCCATAGTATTTCCTCCTATACACCTGTCTTGTCAGGGTCCCATACAACTTTATGGATCTGAATCTGGAACCTGACTTTGTTAAGCTTGTTTTCTTTCATAAATTCAACGATTTCTTCTGGTTCGATTTTACCAAATACAGGACTGAAGTATACAATTGCTTTTTCACAAAGTCTGAATCGTTCAATGATTTCTTTCGCCCTGTTTAAATCCTCCCTGCTTCCAATAACAAATTTAACAACATCCCACGGTTTTAAATATTCCATATTTTCAAGGCACATATTCTCTTCCATATTACTGGATGGAAGTTTGTAATCCATTGTCATTGTTAGTCTGTTGTCTCTTTCTTTATAATATCTGATCGGTACACTTCCATTTGTCTCAATCTCAATCTCAACTTTTGGCATCATCAAGATACTTCCGATCAATTCTGACACATTTTCGTCAAGAAGAGGCTCTCCACCTGTTAATGTAACAAGTTCGACTCCTGCTTCTTTGATCCTTTCTACAATCTGCGGTGCCGTCAATAATTCACATCTTGCATCTCTTTTATTGGCCCATGTTGTGTCGCAGTAAGAGCAGTTTAAGTTACATCCTTTCAATCGGATAAACATAGCAAGACGACCAGCTTTCTTTCCTTCTCCGTTGATACTTACAAAGGTTTCGACTACTTTAAATGTTTCCATCTCATTTACTCCCCATATGCTGCCATATTATTTGGTGTCTCATAAACTTTCGCTAACTTGACATCATATCCGATTTCTTTCACTCTATCATAAAAATATTTTGCAAAACTCTCTGCAGTTGGACGAAAATCTACGAAGATCATTTTGAAATTTTCCTCTTTCAATGCTTCTACTGTCTTCTCTTTTAATGTTCCATCTTCTATGATCAGACTATGATCAAACTCATCTGCTAATTTTTTAATATCATCTTTTAACTGTCCAAAATCGACAACCATTCCTCGAATCTGCCCTGTCTGTTCTAATGTTTCACTTTGTACGGTAACTTCTAATTTCCAGCGGTGACCGTGGATATTGCTGCATTTTCCTTCATAACCCGATAAAAAATGAGCTGAATCAAAGGATGCATGTGTTGTTAACTGATACATTTTCTTCTTTCCCTTCTACATATATTTTCAATTAAAAAAGGATACAAGCACGCGTACCTGTATCCTGAAAATCTTCTTCTCAGTCCTAGTTTTGTTTATAGACAGGATGGTACGAATGAACTGTCTTTGATTTCTAAAATCTTATCTAGTATATCATTGTTTTATCAAAATAGCAAACAGAGATTGCAAAATTTCACAATCTCTGTTTACTTATTATAAATATTGCTTATGAAAATATGAGGAATTAATTTATTGTAAATGGTTATTTACAATCTTATTTATTTAATGGTTTCTTTGTAAATGACATAACGATCATTCCAATAACTGCACCAACTACTACAGAAATTAAGTATTGTACTGGATTCGTGATGACTCCAATAACAAAGATTCCACCGTGTGGTGCTGGAAGTCCACATTTAAATGCCATGGATAACGCACCTGCTACTGCAGATCCTACGATACATGGTGGCAGGATATGGATTGGATCTCCTGCTGCAAACGGGATAGCTCCTTCTGTAATGAATGATAATCCCATGATGTAATTTACAACACCAGATTTTCTTTCACTCTCTGTAAAACGATTCTTGAAAAATGTTGTACAAAGTGCGATTGCAAGTGGAGGTACCATTCCTCCAGCCATAACAGCTGCCATGATCGCATACTGTTCTGGTCCTGCATTGGCTACTGTTAACTGTGCAGTACCAAATACGTAAGCTGCTTTATTAAATGGACCACCCATATCAATGGACATCATTCCACCAAGAACTGCTCCTAAAAGGATGGAACTTGTTCCACTCATAGATGATAAGAAGTTATTCAGTCCTGTATTGATCGCTCCAACAACCGGATTAACTGCGATCATCACAACACCCATAATTAAAATGCCACAAACTGGGAATAGTAAAATTGGTTTTAACCCTTCTAATGCACTTGGTAATTTATCAAACAGTTTTCTTAATAAAACCATGATATATCCACCAACAAAACCTGCAAATAATGCTCCGATAAATCCAGAGGAAACGGCTTTGGCAGAATCATATGCCATGATATTAGCAAATGTATAACCACCATTTGCTAATGCTCCACCAACGAAACCTATCGCTAATCCTGGTCGGTCTGCAATACTCATTGCAATAAATCCAGCTAAGATTGGAAGCATAAATCCAAATGCCTGTTCACCGATTGTCTTTAGTAAAGCTGCAAGTGGTGTATTCTTACCGAAGTTTGCCGGGTTGATCGCCTGATTATCTACTAAGAATGCAAGAGCGATCAAGATACCTCCACCGATTACAAATGGCAGCATATGAGATACACCATTCATCAGATGTTTATAAATCTGACGTCCAACGCTTTCACCTTCTGCACTATCTTCTTGTGCTGCTGCTCCTGAATGATGATATGTTGGCGCTTTCTTATCTAAGATTGTCTGGATCAGTTCTTCTGGTTTATTAATTCCGTCCGCTACTTTTGTCTGAAGAACCTGTTTTCCATCAAAACGTGCCATCTCAACGTTCTTATCTGCTGCTACGATGATTCCATCACAATTTTCAATCTCTTCTTTTGTTAAGACATTCTTTGCTCCACCTGAACCATTTGTCTCAGCTTTTAATGTAATTCCCATCTCTTTTGCTTTATTCTCAAGAGATTCTGCTGCCATGAATGTATGAGCGATTCCTGTTGGGCATGCTGTAACTGCAAGAACTCTGATCGTTCCATCGTCTGCTTTCTCTTCTTGTACAGCAGGTTTCTCTTCTTCCTTCGCCGCCTCTTCTGGGAATTTTTCTGTTTCTTTCTTGTCAATCAATGCAAGATATTCTTCCTTGCTTGTTGCCTTTAATAAACTGTCCTTAAATACTGGATCCATTAAGATCACAGATAATCTTGACAATGCCTCTAAATGCACGTCGCTTCCTTCTGCTGGTGCTGCGATCATAAAAAATACATCAGATGGTTCTCCATCCATTGCTTCATAATCGACTCCGTCTGGTACTGTCATAGAAGCCAAACCAGCCTTAGTTACTGCTTTGTTCTTAGAATGAGGAATTGCAATCCCTCCTCCGATACCAGTTGTTCCATTAGCTTCTCTTGCTAAAATGCCCTTCTTGTATTCTTCGCGATCTGTGATGTTTCCGCCCTTGACCATTAAATCAACCAGATGATCAATTGCTTCTTCTTTGCTGTTAACCTTCACACCAAGGTCAATTGTTGCATCCTGCAACAGCTCTGTAATTCTCATACAGGTTATCCTCCTTTTCCAAAATAAAAACGTCAAAATCAATCATTCGTTTCCTTTTTTTCTTCATTATAGCACAGTTTCAGTCAAAGTCAATCATTTTAAACCATTTTCTTTCATGTTTTTGAAAAAAGGAAATATTAAAAAGCATACCTCTTTTTAATATTTCCCTTCCTTTTAATTTTTATTTCACTTTGATCGCCCAGCGCATCTTTGTTGATTTTGCTCTTCCGTTCTGGGCACATTCCTCTTTTGATGGACGAATAACATCTTTGGCTACATCACTGTAGATTCCTACTTTCTTCCCATACTTAAACGCATGTTTTACAAGTCGATCTTCTCCAGAGTGGAATGTAAGGATCGCAACCTTTCCACCTGGTGCCAATGCGTCTGGAAGTTTCTCCAATAATTCTTCTAATACTTCAAACTCGCTGTTTACATCAATACGCAAAGCCTGAAATGTTCTCTGGCAGGATTTTTTAACTGCTTCTTTTCGCTCTTTTTCCGGCAAAAAGTTTAATGCTCTTTCAATGACATCTTTAAGATCCGTTGTTGTCTTGATCTTCTTTCCCCGTTTCATCGTTGCAACGGTTTCTTTTGCAATCTGTTTTGCATACGGCTCATCTGCATTTTCAATGAGCATTCCTTCAAATTCAGCCTTCGTGATATCTTCTAAACGCTCTGCCGCTGAAATTCCTTTTTCTGGATTCAGTCTTAAATCTAATGGTCCTTCAAATTTATAAGAAAATCCTCTTTCCGGATTATCAATCTGCATGGAGGATACGCCAAGGTCGGCTAAAATGAAATCGAATGGTCCAACTTCTTCGGCTACCTGATCAATATTAGCAAAATTAATATGCTTGATCGTTAAGATATCTTCTCCAAACCCTGCATCATGCAGACGTTTCTCTGTCTTTACAGATTCGATCGGATCTACATCTAATGCGTAGATATGACCTTTGCCCTGTAACTTTTCTAACATCTTTCTTGTATGTCCGCCATATCCTAAGGTTGCATCCAATCCTTTTTGTCCCGGCTGGATGTCAAAAAATTCAAGAATTTCTTTTACACAGATGGAAATGTGCATTCCTGCCGGTGTACTTCCTTTACTAATAACTTTTTGAATCGTATCTCCGTATTTTTCTGGATTTAATTCTTTGTATTTCTCTTCGAATCTTCTTGGATGAGTCCCTTTATATCTGACTCTTCGTTTGTGTTTCTTTTCTGGCTGCTGTTGTTCCATTATTTTATACCTTTCTTTGATCTGTTTTAATGCATTTTGCGCTGTTTCTTCTAAAGATTTTTCTTTCTTAGGGCTGATCTCTTTAAATTCCATGATGATTGCTTTCTTCCCATAATAGCGACTTAGATAATCTGACATCTTCTAGATAGAATCAGAAATCATACTGTCATTCATTTTCGTTTTTATGTGAAAATTATACCATAAAATCACAAAAGGTCACAACCTGTATCTCTACCATGATACAGTTATAACCTTTCTTTAAACATATATAAAATTATTGTGCATGCCTCTTCAACGCTTCCAAGTAAATCGCCCCTAATCTGCTAGGTTTCGTCTTCTTATGTGTCACATACCCAATATGCATCTCGCCTTCTTCTGCAAGCGGAACTGCGATAATATTCTCTCCATTTAATTCCTTATCGATCACACCGCTGCTGATCGTATATCCATTTAATCCGATCAGCAAGTTAAACAACGTTGCCCTGTCTCTCACTCGAATGTTCTTTGAACGCACTTCCGTACTGAACATCTCTTCAGAATAATAGAAAGAATTATGTTCCCCCTGCTCAAATGACAGATACGGATAATCTTTGAGATCTTCCATTGTGACCTGATCTTTCTGTGCCAGCGGATTCTTATCGCAGATAAAAATATGTGGTCTTGCAACAAATAGTTCCGTAAATTTGAGATCATTTGCTTTCATGATCTTCTCAAGGACCGATGCATTGAATTCATTGAGATATAAAATTCCAATCTCACTTTTCATTCTGGCTACATCATCGATAATCTCATAAGTCTGAGTTTCTCTCAGACTGAAATCGTAATTCTCACTTCCATATTCTTTGATCAAGTCTACAAATGCATTGACTGCAAAAGAATAATGTTGTGTTGAAATGCAAAATTCCTGTTTCCCACCACTTTTATGTTTATATTTCTCTTCGATCAATGCCGCCTGCTCCAGTACTTGTCTTGCATATCCGAGGAAAATCTCTCCTTCTCTGGATACATGAATTCCCTTGTTCGTGCGGTCGAAGATCGTGATCTGCATCTCTTTTTCCAGTTCTTTTAGAGCTTTGGTAAGACTTGGCTGTGATACAAAGAGTTCTTCTGCTGCCTTACTGATCGTTCCAATCTCCGCAATCGTTACGACATATCTTAGCTGTTGTAATGTCATCGTTTCTTCCTTCTTTGGTCTTTTTGTATCATTATACAATAGTTTATTTTATATGGCAAAGACTGATTGTTTCTTTTAATCTTACTCACGATTCTTTAACGCATCAGAAAGTCCGACTTTGTAAATCTTTCGCACTAATAACTTGTTAATTACCAGGTATGTAATGATAATTCCTGCATAGATCAATGCATACATCTGCCATGTGAAACTTAAATTCATACCACAAGCTATATTGGAAACCATAACTGGATACATTGCATCCATTAATTTCTTGGATAATGGAACACTGATCAGTGCTCCAATTGCGATCATATAGAAATTCCCATCTAGATAAAGCTTCTTAATCTCTTTCTTCCGATACCCAAATACTTTCATCAACGCAATATTTTGTGCAGAACGATCAATCATTACCTTGATCATTAAATACATGACAATTGCAAAGATAATAACAGAAAGTCCAACGATCATTCCCATCATCGGAATCATCATATTGATAAATACATCTGAACTCTCCTCAATTGCTTTTTTACTTGTCGTTGCATATAGTTTTCCAGAGTCAATCGACAGTTTCTTCTTTGATACAACCATATTGTAATAATCTGATGTTGTCTGAAAGAGATCTCTCATGCTGTCGATATCCATAAATGCATATAACCCAGAAGAATATTGTGTGATATCTGCTACCTGAAATGCGTAATCCATTTCATCTTCCTCATCAGACAGTATGATCGAGTCACCTTTTTTCAGATCATATTTCTGTGCCATTGCAGATGAAATAACAACTTTGTTCTTTGCTTTCGGAAGATCTTTATCCTGGCTGAAATATGGATTATCATTTTCTATACCGATCAGGGAAATTTCAAGATCATATCCCCATACTTCTTTATGCAATCCTTTTACAAAACATGCATCCCCGCCTTTTGGTACTTTTTTATCTGGATATTTATATGTATACATATATTCAAATTTTGTGTCTTTCTTATTTTCTTTGCTGATATGATCACACATCACATAACAGTCCAGACCGATCATCATAACCAACAGTGCAATAAACATTCCAAATACTACCGTAAATCCGGCTCTTGCCTCACGCAGTGACTGCCTGATCCTGAATTTTGTAAGAAATGGCATATCGCCTAATTTGACTTTTGAAATATGACTCTTCTTTTGCTCATTTCTTATCATAGAAAGTGCTGGCCTTGACAGTTTCTTTCTTATAACAAAATAGTTTACGATCACTGCAACAAGTGGCGGCATAACAATTCCATACACCAATAGATAGATTAAAAGTTCTGGACTCAAATCTGGTATAGAAAAATAATCATAACAATCCTGCATCTGTGTTGGAATTCCTATCGGACTATATCCAATGATCGTTCCTGCTAATCCAGCCAGAAATGTTACGATCACCGGAACTGTTAAATAATATTTTAGAAGCTGCTTCTTTATCACTCCAAGCGCATACAATGTTCCAATAATACTATTTTCTTTCTCAATTTCATGAATGACAAAAACAGATATTACATAGGTAAATAAGATCATAATGATGACACCTGCTACCATTCCAGCAAGTTTACTAATGACCTGATCACCTGCCGCTGCTCCAATTCTTATGTTGTCATCTGCCTTTAAAAACTGAGTCAGATTCGATGTTTCCATATCAAATGCTTTCATCAGTTCTTTTGTTCCTTCTTCCAATTGATCAGTTCCTTCTTTTAACTTACTACTTCCATCTGATGCTTTTTTAACACCATTTGTATAAGCCTTGATTCCATCTCTATATGTTTTTAAGGCATCCAGCTGTTCTTTTGCTGATTCTAAGGATAATCTTGTCAACCCATCACTTGACTTTGCGATCAAACTTTTTAGAATATTCGCATAATTATTTTCTGTCAATGATGTTACACCAAAGGAGGTCAACTGGCTTTCTGCCGTTTTTAAGTATGCCTGAAAAATCTGATTGGCACCTTTTTGCAATGTTTCGTTGTTTTCACTTAGTTTGTTTAATCCGTCTGACATCTGGGTACTTGCATCTGTAAGTTTTTTGATTCCGTCTTTGATGTCATCTTTCTTTCCTGCAGTTTCTTCCCAGTAATCTTTAAAATATGGATCATCGACATCGTCCGGGTTAAATGTGATCTTCTTTAATTTATTTTTCAACTGTTTCTGAGTCATTGCACCATTTAATCGGTATGCATAGATATATTCCTCAGACTGAATACTATTTTCATTGTCTTTTAGATTTTCATAAGCATCTTCTGTCACAAATGCAAGTCCAAACTGTTTGCTGTCTACAGTACTGTCTGATAACTTTTCATAACATGCATCGTAGTCTGGAACTGATCCGATTCCTGTTATTTTATAGAAGTTGCCGTCAATCGTGATCTTTGATCCTGTTTTTAAGTTGTGTTCTTGTGCATATCGTTTTTCTACAACAACTTCACTTTTGTTTTTTGCTAATCGACCTTCATCCAGATTAATTTTATTGACTTTTTTACGATTCTTAAAGATTCTTAACTTACTTCCATCTTTTTGTCTAAAATCAAGATAAAATGTCTCTTCTACTGTAAGCCCTTTCTTTGTAAAGTTTTCTTTTTGTTTTGTCGTTAGTGGCACAAATACCTGAAACTGTCCATCTTCCAGCTTATGTTTCTTTGCCTGCTTTGTAGTTCCATCAACAATCGTATCCGCTGCACCTACCAGACTGATGACCAAATACATACTGATAATAATCAAAAAAGCAAGTGCAAAATAGCGGAATTTATTTTCTTTTAAATCTCTCCATGCTCTTTTTCTCAATACTTTTTCCATCTAAAGATCCTCCAGTGATTTTGCTGGTAATCTTGTTTCATTTTCGTAATCTTCACTGATCTGACCATCTTTGATGATAATAACCTTATGTACCATATTGCGGATTGCATTATTATGCGTTACGATCAGCATGGTTGTGCCATATTGCTGATTGATCTTCTCTAATAAGATCAAGATATCTTTGGATGTTTTCGAATCAAGAGCTCCTGTCGGTTCGTCGCAAAGAAGCAGCTTTGGATTCTTGATCAACGCCCTTGCAATTGCACATCGCTGCTGCTGTCCACCGGATAATTGTGCAGGAAATTTATCTTGATGTTCTGTTAGTCCGAGCGTATCTAGCAGTTCTTCCATATCCAATGGATCGCTCGTTAAAAACTGGCAGATCTCTATATTTTCTTTGACTGTAAGATTTGGTACCAGATTATAAAACTGGAAGATAAACCCTAGATTAGCTCTGCGGTATTCGGAGAGCTCATCTGCATTTAATCCTGATATTTCATTGCCATCGACTTTGACTGAACCAGAATCCATAGTATCTAATCCGCCGATGCAGTTTAGCATTGTAGATTTTCCTGAACCACTGTTTCCTTGGATAACACACATCTGCCCTTGTTCGATGTTGGTTGTGATTCCTTTTAGTACTTGATTATAGCTTTCGCCTAATCCGAAGCTTTTTTTCATATCTTTTATTTCTAAATACATATATAGTTCCTTTCGCTTCTAGAAGTTAGTCTTCTCTAACGTATAGTTAGTATCATCTAACATCATTATAACAAAAGTCTACAGACTTCACAAGATTGTGATTTGAATGACGGAAATTATTGGTGGAATATTATAACGTCTAACATACACACCCTTCCGCTTGAAAATTCTTAATTTTATACGAGAATGTCTTCAGGTATTCATAAAAACATAAAAAAAGATAGAGGTACGAAATGATAGGATTCCATAGGATTTTTTGCAAAATCGCAGCCAACACGGGCACTGTTTGAACGCAGTGAGTTGTGCAGGAGTGTTGGCGGATCAGCGTTTTGCAAAAAATCCGTCAATGGAATTCGTTTTTCGTACCTCTATCTTTTTTTATGTTTTTATGAATACTCGATACATTTCCGTTATGCAAATTAAAAATTTATCCACAAATCTGAACAAATTTCTTTATTCTATCTACAGAAACACTTCGGTACCGATCTCCATCTTCATCGGATACCTGGAATGATACTCTCTCTCCCATTCCAGTCGCATCGACTCCCCAACCTCTGCATGTGCTGTGTAATTGTTTGATTCCTGTTTTGTCTATGATCTTCTGGGCGTTGTTTTCGTTGACTCCACATCCTGCGATGATCTCGATCTGGTTCCCATATTTTTTCTGAAGATCTGCTAACAGATGAATTCCTTCTTCTGCGGTTGCTTCCTGTCCACTTGTCAGTAAGCGATCAAATCCTAGATCGATCAGTGTTTCGATTGCCTCATATGGATCTCTTGTGCAGTCAAATGCTCTATGGAATGTTGCTTTGCGTCCTTCATTTTTTACATTTTCCAAGAATTCTTGACAACGGTTCTTATCGATTGTTCGGTCTTCATTTAAGAAACCGAAAGATACTCCATCTGTACCATATGCTAATAGTAGCTTAAGATTCTCAAGCATCTGTTCATACTGGTAATTTGTATAGCAGAATCCCCCTGCTCTGGCTCTTACCATAGATACGATCTCAATATCGCTGTATTGTTTGATCATGATCAAGCTTCCTAAAGATGGTGTTAATCCACCTAAACTTAATGCACTGTTTAATTCTACTCTTTTAATTCCGCATTCGCTTGCCATCATGGCATCTTCGAAGCTTCCACAACATACTTCTATCATTGTTTTCCTTCCTTTACTTACAAATATTTTATGATTCCGGCATGTATTTTTTGCCTGTTTCTGTCTGGGCAAGACCTGCCTGACTGGTTTCCTTTAAAGAACATGGCAAGAGGTCTCCGACTTCTGCCATTGCATCGATCACTTCATCCAATGGAACCTTGCTTTCAATGCCTGCCATTGCCATATCTGAGGCTGTGATTGCATTGACAGATCCAATGACATTTCTCTTGATACATGGTACTTCTACCAAACCACCTAATGGATCACATACCAATCCCAATAATGATTTCAAGGCAAATGCTCCTGCATCAAAGATCTGCTTTGTGCTGCCGCCACGAATGTACGTAATAGCTGTTGCTGCCATACAGGAGGCAGAACCGATCTCTGCCTGACATCCTCCTTGTGCCCCTGCGATACAGGCACGTTCTGCGATAACTTGTCCGACTCCTGCCGCAATATACATTCCTTCTAGCATCTTTGCTTCTGGTACTTTATGAAATTGTTCATATGTGATCAATACTGCTGGAAGCACCCCACATGCTCCGGCTGTCGGTGCTGCTACGATACGTTTCATACAGGCATTTGATTCGCCCATTTTTAAAGCATTTGCCATGACGGTCCCGACAAATTCACCGGTCAGATTCTGCATTTTTCTAACCTCTTCCATCATCTTTTCACCGTCGCCGCCAGAAAGACCGCTTTGTGACTTTAAGTCTTTATCGTAACTTTCATTGGCATCTTTCATTGCAAGATACATACTGCTCATTTTCCCGATAGACTCTAGGCGGTCTACCTGTCGTTCTGTCATATCATCATGTAAAATTGTTTCCCATAATTGACATTCCTGTTCTTTTGCTCTTGTTTCTATCTCTTCTACGGATGCAAATCCCATACTCTAGTCCTCCTTCATCTTAGCAAGATATGTAACTTTCTGGATTCCTTCCAGACGTTCCAAAAAGTTCAGACCTTCTTCTGGTATTTCTTTGTCACATTCAATGACCATGACTGCACTTCCACCTCTGTGATCACGGTATAATTGCATCGTTGCGATATTAACCGCTTTATGAGCAAGCATTGATGTTACTTCTGCTACATGTCCTGGCTGGTCGTCATTGTGTACGACTAATGTTGTATACTCCCCGCTAAAGTTTGCTTCCAATCCATCAATCGTGCAGATCTTAATTCGTCCACCGCCTAAGGAACAGGCTACAATCTCAAGATTTCTTCCTGATTCTCCGACAAGTAATAATTTTACACTGTTTGGATGTGCATTTTTTAATTGAATCTTTCCAATCTCAAATTTCACTCCTGATTCTTTTGCAATGTCAAAACTGTCTGGAATCCGAATGTCATCGGCTGCCATGCCAAGTAATCCTGCCACTAATGCTTTGTCTGTACCATGTCCTTTTCCTGTTGCAAGAAATGATCCATGTAATAGTATTTTAGCTTCTTTTACCGATTCTCCGAGCAGGTGCCTTGATACCTGTCCGATCCTTACAGCACCTGCTGTATGAGAGCTCGACGGTCCGACCATCACTGGTCCTACGATGTCAAATAAATTCATGTGATTTCTCCTGTCTATAAATGCCTTTCGTCTTTTGAAATGCTGTTTTGCCGTGTATCATTTTGTTTCTTGTATATAATTTACTCGTAATATATGAAAAAGGCAAGTATAGAATTTCCTATACTTGCCCTGCTTTGGAATATCTCATATTGATCTGTTAATTTTTCTTAGAAATTAAATCCTTTGATCGTTGCAAAATAATCTTCTGGTGTTTCTGCACGACGGATCATTTCTGTTGTTCCATCCTCTTTTAATAAGATTTCTGCAGATTTTAATTTACCATTATAGTTATATCCCATTGCAAATCCGTGTGCTCCTGTATCATGGATCACTAACAGATCTCCTATGTCGATCTTTGGTAATTTACGATCGATCGCAAATTTATCGTTATTTTCGCAAAGAGATCCTGTGATATCATATACATGATCTGCTGGTTCGTTTTCTTTACCCATAACTGTGATGTGATGGTATGCCCCGTACATTGCAGGTCTCATTAAGTTTACTGCACACGCATCAACACCAATGTATTCTTTATGTGTATGTTTTTCATGGATTGCTTTTGTTACTAAATGTCCGTTTGGTGCAAGCATGTAACGTCCAAGTTCGGTAAAGATCTTCACATCTCCCATTCCGGCTGGTACTAATACTTCGTCATATACTTTGTGTACACCTTCACCAATGACAGCGATGTCATTACCTTCCTGATCTGGAAGGTAAGGGATTCCAACTCCACCAGATAAGTTGATAAATCCGATATGAACTCCAACTTCTTCTTTTAATTTAACTGCTAATTCAAATAACTGTTTTGCAAGTGTTGGATAGTATTCATTTGTAACTGTGTTACTTGCAAGGAAAGAATGGATTCCGAATTCTTTGACACCGAGCTCTTTTAACTGTTTGAAAGCTTCAAAGATCTGTTCTGTTGTCATTCCGTATTTTGCATCTCCTGGATTATCCATAATATCTGTTCCTAATGCGAAAACTCCACCTGGATTATAACGGCAGGAAATCTTTTCTGGGATTCCGGCACATTCTTTTAAGAATTCGATATGTGTAATGTCATCTAAGTTGATCGTTGCACCTAACTGTTTTGCCAGAATAAATTCTTCTGCTGGTGTATCGTTAGAAGAGAACATGATCTCGCTTCCATCGAATCCACAACGATCTGACATCATAAGTTCTGTTAAAGATGAGCAGTCTGTTCCGCATCCTTCTTCTTTTAAAATCTTTAAGATTGTTGGATTTGGTGTCGCTTTTACAGCAAAATATTCTTTAAATCCTTTATTCCATGAAAATGCTTTGTATAATCCTCTTGCTGTTTCACGGATTCCTTTTTCATCATATAAATGAAATGGTGTTGGATATTTTTTTACGATCTCATCTAACTGTTCTTTTGTTACAAATGGTACTTTTGCCATGGTGTTTGATTCCTTTCTTCTATACTTTTTGTATATTTATTTCATTTTTAATAGTTGTATTTCATTGGCCAGTGCATCTTTAAATACTTCCACCAGATTATTGTTACTGGAATACAGGCTGGTTGCTTCGTAACGATTTGTGATCGCGCCTGTTAAAACGTCTTTGGAATCCGTGATCAATCGGATCTGTTCTTTCTTACATTCTGTCAGATAAACAGTTGCTCCTTGTAAATCAAATGGTTCATTCGTTATGATCACGACTTTCTTTCCTTCACTTACCATCTTCTCTAAGTATTCCCGAAACATCTCCAGTCGTTCATTGTATACAGAGATATACGCACGCTCTTCTGCACAAAGCAGCATATCAATGATCTTATCGCAAATATGTTCTTCGCCTTTGATCGTCAGATATCCGCCTTCGTTCTTGCGTTTGCCCGGAAGTTCCGCGATCAGCTCTGTCTTCTTCTGTTCCAGATGCCGGATCTTATTACTGCAGAATTCTTCGATCGCTACCGGTGTGTAACGAACTGTATCTTCCTCTTGTATATAGGCTGCGCCTTTGTCTACCAAGCCTGCCAGTGCATTGTAAGCGTTCGATCTTGAGATCCCGCTTTGTTTGGCTGCCTCGTATCCGTTAAGGCTTCCTTCCAGTGTCAGTAAAATGTAAAGACTGGCTTCGTGTCTTGTGAGTCCAAATTCCATCAGACGCTCTACATTATCCATCACTTTCACCTCGTGTTCCTATCTAGGACTACTATAGTCGAATTAAAAAAGAATGTCAAGGTTTCCTTGACATTCTGAGAATTTTTCTTGAGTTTTCCTACCACTCTTCGTCTTTTCCTAGATATTGTTTCCCACCAACTGTCATGATATCAAATTCGACATATGCGATATGATCTTTGCTTTCTCCATAAATGGTATATTGTTTTTTAACATTTTGAGCATCTTTTCGAATCTGCTGCAATCTGGCATACTGTTTCGCTTCTTTTGATGAAATCGTCTTTCGTTCATTTGTTTTGGACTCTGTAAGTTTAAAATTGTAATTATCAAAATTTGTATAATACGCTTCCAGCTTCTGTCTGTCTTTTACTTTCCAAAATACCGTCTGCATCATGGCTTTATCACTTGGATCAAGAAAGACCATATCACAGCCACTGTTTGATGAAAGTGCATAGACAGGTTCTGCTGCAGCTTTCCACCAAGAAATGGTTTTGACAATCTTTTTGTCTGTCTGATTCATCGTTTCTTTCAGCCAAAATGCTGGTTTTCTGCCTTTCATAGAAGCTTCCAGATAACCAAAACTCATGGCTCCATCTCCACCGCCATCAGCTGTCTCATAACGGTCTCCGTGATATGTAAATGTTGTAATATCTAAAAATGAATCCATTTGATCATGATTCCATTGATAATATCCGATCTCTTTTTCATTCTTTGGTCCTTTTGTGATCTTGACCATATGATTCCAGCCGATCAAAACTGCTGCTATGAATGTACAGATTGTTATGATACATCCAATGATCATGACTGTTTTTTTATTTTGTTTCATTCCACTCTCCTTATGATCTTATGTAAAATCTAGCTATATGCAATTGCTGTAAGAATAAATAATACCAACATTAGCACACTGTGAAAATATAATTTTCTTCGGTCTTCTTCTTGTGCGATCAGTCCATATGTCATAATAAACCTTAGGATAATATTGATCATCTGCAATGCATTAAATGCCTTCGTTGTTACTGTAATAGATCCTGAACCATGATCCAGTGCAAGGATAAGTCCAAAGATCAGCGTCATCAAATACATGACAATGCATTGCACATAAAAGTAAAACTTATCTTCCCAAGCAAGTTTTAAGAATACATTTCTCTCGTCTTCTGCAAAAATTGCAATAAACATAAGGTTACATAAACTTACAGATCCTATCTCTGGCTGTATAAAGATGATCATAACTGCCTGAATGATCATTAGGAGTAATGTGAACCATTGTTTTTTGATTGCTTGCATATTTTCCCTCCTCTCCCTCTTTTTCATATCTTTATTCAAAAGATATTTTTAGTATATCTGGTACATAATTAATTGTCTATCTTTTAATTTATTTTCTTATCTAACAGTGCTTGCCACTATCTGTATTTTTTTATACAATGAAAGGAGAAACTTATGAGTAAAAATAAAAAATCGCTGCAAGATTTAACTTTACTTGACCGCTTTTTATTTGCTGAAGTTATGGAGGATCCTAAGACATTTGAGAATATATTATCTATTATTCTTGGAGAAGATATCTCCATCAAAGGCCGTCCACAATCTGAACACGAAAGTCGGACTTCGCCTCTAAAACGACAGGTGCGACTTGACGTATGGGCAGAGGATGAAACCGATGCTGTTTATAATGTAGAAGCTCAAAAAGAAAATACGAAAAATCTTCCTCATAGAAGTCGTTTTTATCAGGCTCTGATTGACTCCAAATTATTAGATCCTGGAGAAGTAGATTTTTCGAATATGAAAGACTGTTATTCTATTATCATTGCACCTTTCGATCTGTTTGGAAGAGGATTATATCAATATACTTTTCAAATGACTTGTGCTGAAACTGGTCAGCCATTAGAAGATGGTGCTACGTGAATTTTTCTAAATACGCATGGTAAAAATTCAGAAGATATTAGTCCTGAATTAAAGGAGCTTCTTTACTATATGGAACATACTACTGAAGAAATATCTTGCTCTACTTCACGCCTTCAGGAAATTAAGAATCACGTCAATATTGTGAAATCCAGCGAAGAGATTGGAGTGAAATATATGCAGGAATGGGAAGAAAAGATTCTTGAGAAGCAAAAAGCACGTGCAGAAGGGCTAGCCGAAGGGCGTGCTGAAGGAGAAACCTTCCGATTAATTCAACTAATAAAAAAGAAAATCCAGAAATCAAAATCTTTCATTCAAATTGCTGACGAACTGGAAGAAGAACCTGACAACATTCAATCACTTTACGAATGCATTTCGCAGAATATTAATCTAACAACTGAAGAAATCTACAAAATCTACATCTCACCTGATAAAACTGAAGATTAATAAAGAACTCCACAGCATACGCTGTGGAGCTCTTACATTATCAATATTCAATTTCATCAAGAAATGATAAATCTTATTCGTCAGCTTTTCCTTCAGATCCGAATAATTTGATCTTTGTGATTACCATATCTTTGATAGCTTCAGCACCTGGTGCTAATAATTTACGAGGGTCGAAACCTTTTCCTTCAAGGTCTTTTCCTGCTTCGATATATTTACGTGTAGCGTCAGCAAATGCAAGCTGGCATTCTGTATTAACATTGATCTTAGCTACTCCAAGAGAGATTGCTTTTTTGATCATGTCATCAGGAATTCCTGTACCACCGTGTAATACTAATGGCATATCTCCTGTTAACTGCTGGATTGCATCTAATGTATCGAAGCTTAATCCTTCCCAGTTTTCTGGGTATTTTCCGTGGATGTTTCCGATTCCTGCTGCAAGCATTGTTACTCCAAGATCTGCAACTGCTTTACATTCTTCTGGATCTGCACATTCACCTCTACCGATAACTCCGTCTTCTTCTCCACCGATAGATCCAACTTCAGCTTCGATAGACATTCCTTTTCCTGTTGCAACTTTTACAAGTTCTTTTGTTTTTTCAACATTTTCTTCGATTGGATAGTGAGATCCATCAAACATGATAGAAGAGAATCCAGCTTCGATACATTTGTAGCATCCTTCGTAAGAACCATGGTCTAAGTGAAGAGCTACTGGTACAGAAATGTTTAATTCTTCTAACATTCCGTTAACCATTCCTACAACAGTTTTATATCCTGTCATATATTTTCCTGCTCCTTCAGAAACACCAAGGATCACTGGAGATCTTGTTTCTTCTGCTGCTAATAAAATGGATTTTGTCCACTCTAAGTTGTTGATGTTGAACTGTCCAACTGCGTAATGTCCGGCTTTTGCCTTGTTTAACATTTCTTTTGCTGATACTAACATAGTTTGTCCTCCATATAATTCGTTAACTTTTTCACATCTAGTTTATTATACTCTATTTATACGTGGGTTGCAAGCTTTCACTTGTTACTAATATCTTCTGTTTTCTTGCAAAAATTTGGTCATTATTTTACTTGCAAATAATCGTTATCCTGTTCCACTTGTAACAGCAGATTCAAATGTTTCCGGCAGGAATTTTTTAAAACTCTTGTCACATTTTTACTGTCACTGTTTTGATACCATTCCACAGCTTCTTCTCTTGTGAGACCTCCTTTTTCCTTTCTTGAGATCAGACGTTCTTTCAACATCTCTTCCTCGGCCAGGATCAAGATTTTATAGTCTGCGTATTGCTGCATGGATTTCCATGGTTCTTGTTTTAATAGTAACCAGTTCCCTTCGATCAAAATGATATCTTTGGTAACTTTAATCTGATTTTCCACAACGTCGTGAAGATTTCTATCATAAATCGGCCATAAAATATCTTCTATTTTTATCTTCTCAAGTTTCTGTCTTAATTTTTCTGTGTCATATGTTTCCGGACATCCTTTTACCTGCTTCATTGGAACTTTTTCTCCAAGCACGATCGCATCATGAGAATTAATGTAATCAGAGTGATAATGAAATCCATCTAATCCTAATGCTTGAATGTCTGTAAACTCTTGATCTTGTTTTGATAAATATTCCAAAAACTCACATAATGTTGTCTTTCCAACAGCCGGCGGTGCTGCCATAAATACAATGATCCGTTCCTTTTTTTCCTTTTGTAACTGCTGTAATTGTTTTAATAAAGGAAGAAAAACTTTCTGGATCGTGTCTTCGTTATAGACCGCTGTCATTTCAAATCCATTGACTTTAAATAAATATTCTTTCCATTCTTTCATATGACACCTCTTTCTTTATGTTTATTATACAATGTGTTCTTATACAAGTACAAGCAATAGACCTTTTACTTTGGCATCATTAAAAAGTGCCATCTTTTTCTGTTACAAAAAAGATGGCACTTTTGATCTGTGACAAATATTTAATTAAATTTTGTGTAATGAATGAGGTCTCCCAAATAATCATATCCAAACTGGTACACCAGTATATTTCTGATCACCGCATATCCAAAGAAAATACACACTCCCAAAATCAACATCCACAATCTCGGCTTCATGCTCTTAATCTCTCTGACTGTCAGTTTCTTTACCATCCATCCTGCAATACACCATAGAAACATAACCCCGGTATATACAACGGTCGGATTACATAAAAATGCTCTCTCAATATCCAAATGCAGCAGTGCGATCACACTTCTTGTCCCGCCGCATGCCGGACAATAGAAATGTGTTACTTCCTTAAAGAAGCATGGCATACTTCTTATGATCTTATATAGAGTCATCATTTTCATCGATATATGTATCATAATGTGTATTAAACTCTTTCATTTCATTCTGAAAATCCGAACTAAGCAAAATATTCACAACAAAAACTGTGATCAAGATCACAGAACCAATGATGCCTATAATCCCACAGATCAATCCTGCTTTCGCCTTATTTCCTCTTGTTCCTCTGACTTTTGGTGTCACCGCAAAACAAATGACCGCTGCAATCCCAATGATGATCGCGATTGGCGTGCAACAACAACTGACCATGCATACAACTGCTATGATTCCAAGGATCATTGTTGCGATCGCAATTCCACTTGTCTGCTCCTGCTGTGGTTGTTCTATGTGATCATCTTCGTAACGATATCGTCTGTATGAATCATCATCTTGTGTATGATATTCTTGTGTTGAATCTTCATCTTTGATCTCGTATCCAGTATACGGATCGTATCTCTTATCTTCCATATTTTTTTCCTCTACTTTCTAATGTAGCGAATCATTCCAGGCCCTAATTTATCCGTTGGACGAGAAATAAATTCATGTTTGTGATAAAATGGTTCTCTTCCGATCGCACACATCAGATCCAGCATGATCTCGGTTCCTTCTTCACAAAGATTCTCTACATACTCGATCAGATCTTCTATGATTGCACTTCCGATTCCATAATGCTGATAATCTGGATGAATCATTAAATCCTGAATGTAACAAATGACCGCCCCGTCACCTACAAGTCGTCCCATTCCAACGATCTTGGCATCAATGTATGCGCAGACGATATACAAACTATTATCTAAGGCTTTCTTCGCCTGTGTTCTTGATAATGGTTTAAAGTTGACCGCTTTTCTTAATTCCAGATACGTATCAACTCCTACATTATTTGATACTAGTGTTACTAATTTCATTCTTTCCTTGTCTTCTTTCTTCTATATAATATGTTTCTCTTCCTAATGTCAAAATTATTTCTCTGATTGGCTATCATCTTATCACGAATTTTATCACATTACAAGAAATGAATCTTTCTTATTATATTTTATAATTTTATACACAATAAAACAGGTGATTTTTATTTTTTTCCACAAAAATCACCTGTTTCTTCTATATAATAGTAGATATTTTAAGAACTAATCCTGTAATGCATCTACATCACGTTCTCCGGTACGGATCTTAACTACATTCCTTACTTCGTAACTGAAGATCTTCCCGTCACCAACTTCTCCTGTAAATGCAGATTTCTGAATAGCATCGATCGTTTTTCTTTCCCATTCTTCAGAAGATACGACGATCTCAAATTTAATCTTTGGACGCATCATCATATCAACTTTTGTTCCACGGATAACTTCTGTAAAACCTTTCTGTGCTCCGCATCCCATAACCTGTGATACTGTGATTCCATTAACTCCGATTTTGTTTAAAGCTTCTTTGACATCTTCGAATTTCTCTTCTCGAACGATTGCATTAATTTTGATCAACATATATTTTCACCTCTTTTAATCTAAACCATTAAAACTTGGGTAAGCATTCTCTCCGTGTTCTGATACATCCAATCCGACTTTCTCGGCTCTTTCTTCAACTCTTAATGGAGTAAAGATACGGACAATCGCGATACAGATCAGGCTTCCGACTACTGCAACTGCGATAGATACAAGAATCCCTATGATCTGTGCTACAAACAATCTTGTTTCTCCAAACACTAATCCATTCCATTTTGCGACTCCATTGATGGATGTCATTCCAAATAATCCTGTTGCGATACCACCCCAGATACCACCGATTCCGTGACATCCAAATGCATCCAATGCATCATCAATCTTTAATTTTCCTTTGATCAGTTTTACACCGAAGTAGCAGATTGGGCTTACTAATAATCCACAGATCACTGCTGCCCACATTGGAACAAATCCGGCTCCCGGTGTGATTGCTACCAGTCCGATAACTAATCCTGTGGAAGCTCCGACTAAAGTTGTTTTTCCTTCTGAAAATACTTCGATCAACATCCATGAAACAAGAGCTGCGGCTGCTGAAACAGATGTTGTCATAAATGCATGTGCTGCAAGTCCATTTGCTGCAAGAGCACTTCCTGCATTGAATCCGTACCATCCAAACCATAACAGTGCAGCTCCTAAAAATACAAATGGTGTATTATGTACGTGGTAGACTCCCTGGTCATATCCACGACGTTTTCCAAGTGTTAAAGCTAATACCAGACCGCTGACCCCTGATGTGATATGAACGACATTTCCTCCTGCGAAATCGACAGACCCGATCTCTGCTAAGAATCCTCCTTCTCCCCATACCATATGTGCCATTGGGTAGTACACGATCAATGACCATAAGATAATAAAAAGAACTAATGCTTTAAATTTCATTCTTCCTGCAACAGATCCTGTGATCAGTGCTGGTGTGATCATTGCAAACATCATCTGAAATGCTGCAAATGCAAGGTTTGGAATCGTATCTGCATATGGTCCTGGTTTCATTCCAACTCCGTTAAAACCAAACCATTTTGCTCCTCCAATGATCCCTGCATGGTTTCCACCGAAAGATAGTGCATATCCAACGAGTACCCACATGATCACGGAAACTCCCATGATAAATACACACTGCATCATCGTGTTCCCAACGTTTTTCCTTCGTACCATTCCTCCATAGAAAAATGCAAGGCCTGGTGTCATAATAAATACAAATGCTGCACATAGCAGAATAAATGCTGTATCTCCTGCGTTCATAGTATATTCCTCCATTCTCATTTTCAACTATGCTTCTATGCTCGTCAGAGTAGCTGGTTCTGACATTATTGAAAATCTCTCGAGAGAATGTTTTTATTAACTAATTCTAGCTAATAAAAAAGGAGCCAAAGCACACTTTTCTTTATGCTTTGACTCCTTCGTCACGTTTATAGTAACAAAAGGTGTTTTAAAATGCAAGATTTATTTATGTATTTTTATCAAGACAATTGTGATTTGAATGACGGAAATTATTGGTGGAATATTATAAAAAGAGATCATGTGTCTGCAA
>OLOX01001410.1_pt1 | contig 22839 bp, 21 predicted proteins | sample 1672091 | NCBI WGS metagenome assembly OLOX01 (sample SAMEA3136644, study PRJEB25190) | human gut metagenome | reverse complement strand
CATCGAAGATGCAAACATTCGGCTGGTTAGAAATGCCACATTTTTTGAACCGAATGTCCATCTGCATTTTCATCTGAAATCCCATGGTGTGGTCTTCTTATAATATTACTTATCAAAGCAACGCACGATATGCTTATTGCGTCTGTCACGGGAGCAGTCCCTGCTCCTGCATCTCGCGCGCCACCTTCACATATTCCCGGCTGTTGCGGTAAATGTCTTTTTTCTCCGCTTCCGTCAGCTGCCGCACGACCTTCGCCGGGCTTCCGAGCACCAGCGATCCATCCGGCACCCGGGTGTGCTTTGTGACAAGGCTTCCCGCCCCGACGATACAGTCACAGCCAATCTCCGCTCCGTCCAGGATCGTCGCGGCCATCCCAATCAGCGTCCGGTCGCCCACCGTGCATCCGTGGATAATCGCCTGATGCCCGATGGTCACATTGTCACCGATCACCACATCGCCCTCAATGCTCGCATGAATCGTACAGCTTTCCTGAATGTTTGTCTCTCTTCCGATCGTGATGGTTCCCTCATCCCCGCGCACGGTGGAGTAAAACAGCACACAGCTGTCCTCCCCGATCGTCACGTCTCCAACCACCATCGCCTCGCGTGCAATCCGCACACCTGGAAGATCTGTAATCCGCTTATAGTTCATTTTTCCACACTCCTTATCCCAACTCCGCATTGAATTTCTGCGCATTTATACGGTAAAAATCATCCCCCACGCTGTCGATGACGTGGTAAGCCGCTGTGGAATCCGTCAGCTCGAAGATCACACTTTCCCCGTTGCAAAGCTCCGGAATATCAAAATCCACCTGTTCCGGTACGGCGGTGCCAAGCGTGGACATTACCTGCTCCACTTTCCGCACCTGCAATGCATCCGCCTCAATTTTAAGACAGATATACTGGTTCTTCGCAAAGGACGCCACCACCAGAACCGGATAATTATGATCAATAGACGGATGCTCCATGCCGTTTTTTTCATTTACCATTGTGCCGCCCGGCACATATTTTACCAGATAGCAGTGCTTTGCCGTCTTTATCGCCTCTTCTGTTTCGATCTGTGCAAGCTCCGGATTGAAGATCGCAATCGCGCCGTCCGGCGCATACTCCTGATCTGTCACAAGCTTTTTATTGATATAGCAGTCGCTGATCAGCGCATAATGCCCGTTGTAGAAGGAGATAATTCCAAGCTTCGGAGAAGCCCCCGCATAGCGCGTCTCCTCCGCTTCCAGATATTCCGCAAGCGGCAGTGTCTTTGAAACAATCTTTTTTGTCACTGCGGTCACCGCCACCGGAGCGGTCGACTTTTTCTCCGGATACGGATGTCCGGCACCGATCTTCACATCCTTCGCGCATGTCTTGCCATGCAGGATATACGGGGTATATATAACCTCGTAATAATAACTTTTGGTATTCAGCTTCGGCATCGTCTCACAATCAATGTCTGTCTGCCTGAAATAGACGGTTCCCTCCTTATCCTCCAGATGGGCTTCCAGTTCTTCCTCCGGTACAATAAAACCGAACCCTGCACTGACCGGCTGCTTGATCATGTATTTTACGATATAACCGCGCAGTCTCTCCGGTTTGGATTCTTCCTGCTTCTCCTCTGCAATGACCGTCTTCTCTGAGATCAGAGCGACATCCTTCGCCGCGCAAAGCTTACCCTTTAAGGTCTGCTAGATCGTAAACGAAACCCTGCGCCCCAGAACCAGCTGCGACGCCTCCCCGGCATCTGTGAGATTGTTGACATGGAACCAGTATTCCCCGGAAATATAACCGGTACCGTTATCCGTGCGGTAAGCCGTAATGAGTCCCACATACCGTACCTGCGCGATATCGCCGGTCTGCAGCACCGTCTCTTCTGCGGTATTTACCTCGCCGTTCCCGTCAATCCACACTTTCGCATAATCCGCACAGGGGTGCATCTTCTCCAGCGTCACACTGACCGCTTCCTGCACCATCTCACCAGGTTCTTTGGCGCAAGTGTAGGAAACCACGTAGATATTGCCCGGTTTGAATCCAAAGTCAATCTGATCCTGCGAAAACATGATATTTCCGCGCGGCAGTCCGGCGTTCTCCATCTTCGCATAATTCTGTGAGACGTAGCAGTTCCCGATAAAGCCGTTCGTCCGGAGTGCATTCGGGAAAAATAAAATGATCCATCAAAAAAACGGTAAATTGCTTCCGTCTGGCTTAATTTTTCCACGCATACCTTGTGTGTGTGCGATACCAGCCGGATGTCATCCGCGCAGATCTTTCCGGCTGCAAGCTTCAGATGACAGGACACGGTACACGCAAAATCTCCATACCGCATGAGTTCCAGTTCCGCAGCATCACGGCAGGCTTCCGGCGCAAATGTAAAATTCCCGATCATTCCGGTATCACGCATCACATTATAATCTGTCAGTTCCCCTGCCAGCCGGATATCCGCCACATCCGAAAGCATGATCTCCCTGCCCTCTACAGTGATCGTCTCCGCCGCAATATTCTGCAGGATTCCCTCTGCCCTGCTGTCATCTTTCAGCGTCACTTCGACCCGGTTTAATAAATAAATCCCGCTCTCTCTGACCGTTATATCTTCACCCATACAAGCTACTCCTTCTGCAATCCATCATGTATTTATGGTATTACAGCACCCGCGCTTTTGCAAGGAATTCTTTCCACGCAACCCGCCCGGAGATTCACGGTGCTCGTCAAATCTGCATACAGTCATACAATATAAATAATGTCTTTCTGCATTTCATAATCTCCCGGCGGATTCATGCAACTTTCTGTACCATGGTTGTATTTATTCGGGCTGCTCTGTATTCTGAAACTTCGGGTCTACAGCCGATAAAATACGCCGTGAGACCCGTTTTCTGGAATATTTTGATCATTTTTTCTATCTGCTGGAGCGTTCTCGGGTCTACAGCCTACAAAATACGCCGTGAGACCCGGAATTTTACAATTTCCGGGTCTCACGGCGTATTTTTTGCTTCCAGTGCCCAAAAGCCATGGATTTATCCCTCTTTTTCTCTCTTATCAAGCGGTTTTGGGGTCTCACGCAGCTATTTTTCCTCTGTAGACCCGCGCCAGCCTTCTCCAGGCTTTCTCACAAACGTCTTCTGCAATAAAAAATATGCCACGACACATTTTTGCACCAAGCGCGGTCGCCTGCGGCATGTCTCTCCTTCGCGCAAGTGCGCATCCTGCCCGGAGGGCTAAAAGCACCTTGTTACGCTTCTTCCTGTACCGTAATATTCCGCACCCAGATATACTTTTTATAATGTAAATACACTGCAGGAATCTTCACGATCTCGTCGAGGTTCACGATACAGTACACCACCATGACCGGCCATTTCAGCACAAATGCCGCAAAGAAGCCAAACGGTACGGAAAAGCACCACATTGCCCCAAGATTTCCCTTCATGTCGAACTTGGAATCCCCACCAGCACAGAAGATGCCGTCCAGCACTGTCGTGTTGACCGACTGCGCCATGATATTGCAGCCGCAGAAGATCAGCATATACTGCAGATACTCCGCCGCCGTCTCACTGAGCGGTGCAAAACGCACGATCAAAGGCGAGATCAGCATCAGAAGACCGCCGGTGGTCATGCCGACCACGATTGCCATACGCGTCAGTCTGCCGCCGTACACTTTTGCCTTGTCCAGTTCTCCGGCACCGAGCAGATTTCCGATCAGCACGCCCGCACCGCCGCTGACGCCGCGGATCAGGCACGATAACATATTCTTGGCGATCGTGGTGATGGAATTCGCCGCCACTGCGTCGCTTCCCATATGTCCCATAATCACAGAGTAGGACACATAGGCGATTCCCCAGACAAGCGCCGCGCCGAGCACCGGCGTGGTATAACGCCAGAAATCTTTTGTCAGAACGGCATCCGCCGCACGGAACATTTTCTTCCAGATGATCTGCACACGCCCGGACTGCTTCGTCTCCAGGTAACTCCAGATGAGCTCCACCAGACGGGCGGCAACCGTCGCGTAAGCCGCTCCCTGTATTCCTAACGCAGGAAGCCCCAACAGCCCGTAGATCAAGATCGCATTGCAGATAATATTCACAACGACCGCTGTACAGCTGATCCGTGAACTGACCGTGGCATAGCCGGTATTTTTCAGCAAAATCAGGTAAATCTGTGAAATACCGCACAGCAGATATGACAGGGACACCGCGCGCAGATAGACCGCTCCGCTCTCAATTAACGCAGGATCGGACGTAAAAATGCGCATGAGCACCTCGGGTGCCACCGCCGCAAACACGGTGAACGCACCGCTGAATATGAGATTGGTGCGCAGTGCAATCGGCATGACCTCCTCAATGGAAGCCGCGTCCTTTTTCCCCCAATACTGCGCTGCCATGATTCCGGAGCCGGCGGAGATACCGCTGATAAACAGATTTAAGACAAACTGGATCTGCCCTGCCAGAGACACCGCTGACAGGGAGGTCTGGCTGACCGCCCCAAGCATAATGGCATCTGTGGCGCTGACTAGCGCCAGCATAAACTGCTGCATCGTGATCGGCAGCACCAGAAGCTTTAATTTCTGGTAGAATTCATCGTGGAAATTGATTTTCGCAAACATAATTTTCATCCTTTACATGTATATCTCATGAGATTTTATCATCTATGTCTTGCCGCCGTCAATTTCCTTTCTTGCCCTTTTTCAGGCAGATTCCGGATTTTTTTTACATATCCTGCACTTTTTACAGATTCGGTCTTTTCACCGTCCACTCGTACGTTCCGGCAGGCACATTCTCACTTCTTCCATCCGGAAGGAGCACGACCGCCTCCACCGGCGTTGCAAGCCGGATATGGCAGCCGTCCGGTTCGTACCGCCATGCGCTCTCGATCTTCCCTGCCACGGAAAGATAGCTTCCGGATACGCCTCCCAGGCGCTCGTCCGGATAAGGTGCAAAATGCAGTTTTGCAAAGCCCGGTTTTTCCGGTCTGATTCCCAGGATATATTGATAGTAAAACTCCCCCACACTGCCGAATGCGTAATGGTTAAAGGATACCATATTTTCACCGGAGCCCGCCATTTTCTCCTCGTTAACAGTTCCGTCCGGCTTTAAGGCATCCCAGCGCTCCCAGGTTGTCGTTGCACCGCATTTCACCTGGTACATCCACCCCGGGCAGTTCTCCTGCAGTAATACATCATAGGCAAGTTTCTGCTCTCCCGCTTCCACCAGAAGCGGCAGCAGATGCTCTGTCGCAAAAAATCCTGTCTGCAGTCCGTTTTTACGAATGTTGGCGACAAAGTTTTTCTTGACCATTTCCCGCAGTTCGCCCTCCGGCAGCACAAATTTTAATGCCATGATGTAAGCGGACTGATAGTCCTTCGCCACGATTCCGTTTTTACTCACGAATTTTTTGATATAAGCGTCCGTCGTCGCGGCAAGCTGTCTGCGGTACCGCGCCGCATCTTCTCGCTTTCCAAGCCGTTCTGCCGTCTCGCTGATGACCTTTAAATCATGCACGATGAACGCGTTTGACACCGGATTGTTGTGCATCGCCTGCCATGCGATTCCTTTTCCCATCGCAAGCCAGTCGCCTAGGGACGGACCAATCCAGAGATTTTTCTTCCCCATCTTGCGGATCTCCGCCTCCACAAAAAGCTTCATGCTCTCATACTGGCGCGGCAGTGCCTCCTCGTCCCCGAACTGACGGTACATCATCTCCGGCAGAATCGTGACCGCATTGCCCCAGCCCAGCATGCTGATAAATCCGATCCCGGCAGGTCCTGTCTGCGGCACCGTGGCGCACACATATCCCTCGGTGTTGTCAAGCTGCCCCAGCTCCAGATCCCGTAGAAAATTTTTCCAGAACGCATCCGTATTAAAATTATAAGCCCCTGTCAGTGCAAACACCTGACCGTCCCCGGTATAGCCCATGCGCTCATCCCGCTGCGGGCAGTCGGTCGGCACTTCCACATAGTTGGATTTCTGTCCCCAGACCTGGTTCTCATAGAGTTTCTGCACCAGCGGATTCTCGCAGGAAAAATATCCGGTACGCTCCATCTCTGTATGAAGTGCGTATGCCCTGATCATCCCCGGCTGATATGCCGCACCGGAAAGCTCCATGTAACGGAATCCCATATAGGTAAAGCGCGGACGGTATTTTTTCTTCTCCGCGCCTGCATGGTAGACGATCGTTGCTTTTGCTTTGCGCAGATTTGCGGTGTACAGGCTGCCGTCGGCATTTAAGATCTCCCCGTGCCGGATCGTAATTGTCTCATTTGTCAAAAAAGAAGGATCTATTTCTACAATTCCGGCAAAGTTTTGCCCAAAATCAAGGATCGTCACGTCTCCCTGCACCGTTGCCTCTCTCACCGGCATCTCATCCTGCAGACGCACCTCCGTAAGCGTCGGCTCCAGTGCAAACGGCGTCTCCCTCGTGTAGGCAGCCGCATGACCGGTCACTTTCTCTCTTCCGTCTGCAAAATAAATCTCACCATCGTACTCTCCGGCATATTCATACGGGGATTCCAGTTCCTCCACCGTCTCATCGGAGACGAGTCTCCTGCTTCCCGCCGCATCCTCCAGTTCCAGAATCCATGCGACCGCCGGCTGCTCTCCGTATATCTGCGTCTGATTTTCACAGAGAAAACGCCCGCAGTACCACCCCTGTCCGAGATAGACCGTCAGCGTATTTTCCCCTTCCCGCAACAGCTCCGTAACCTCGTGTGTCTGATAGAGCACACGTCTCGGATAGTAGGAAAATCCCGGCGCAAACATCTGGCTCCCGATCTTCGTACCGTTTAATTCTGCTTCGTACACGCCGAGGGCTGTGCCGTAAAACACAGCTTTTTTGACCTGTGAAGCCGTAAATTTCTGCCGGTATACAAAAACCTCGCCCTCCCGGTATTCTTTTTCTGAAGTGATCCACTGTTTTCTTAATTCTTCCATCTGCATTTCCATCCTTATTCTGCCATCTCCCGCTCTGTCAGATCCGTGCGTTTAAAAACTGTGCGCTTACCTCCAGCGACCGCAGCGGAGAATTATCCACCCAGTTTTTATGGCTTTCTAAAATCACGGCATCCACATTCACGTTCTTTGCCTGTGCAATGAGTGCATCCAGATTCATATTACCGCAGCCAAGCTCCATGCTGTCCGATTTTAAGATCGGCGTCATGGCAGGCTTCAAAAGGCGAGTGCCGCGGTCATTGATATGATAAAGCTTCATTCTCGTGTCCAGTTTTTTCATCAGGGCGAGCGCGTCCACGCCCGCCTCCGTCGGCCAGTAGGAGTCCAGCTCAAAGTTGACATATTCCGGATCTGTCTCCGAAAGGAGCAGATCATACGCCGTTTTCTGCGGCTCAACGTGCAGAAATTCACAGTTATGATTGTGGTACAAAAGCTCAATGCCCGCCTCTTTCAAAATTTTTCCGGAGGTATTCAGATCCCGGCACAGCCCCTGCACCGCGGCTTTATCCGCGTAATCAAAGCGGTACATTCCCGTGATGACAACATATTTTGTGCCGAAGGCTTCTGCCTCTTTTGCAACCGTCTCCGGCTCCCGTCTGATCGTTCCAAGATCTTCATGGATGCTCGTCACACAAAGTCCCGCTTCTTTTACAAGGGCATTCCAGTCATAGCTGCCGCCTTTTCCGACCGGCATCCCCGCCGCCTTCGTGAGCATCCGCACCAGAAAAGAGGTCGGTTTCACCATAAAACCGTTCAGTTCGATTCCATCGTAGCCTGCCGCCTTGATCCGCCGCAGCGTCTCTGCCGTCTGCTTTTCATTTTTCGTTACTGTTCCAAGCATGATCTGCTGTACTGCTTTTTTCATCCCTCTGCGCTCCTTACTTCCTATTCCTTAGTTCTTTGGAATTTTCTGCAATGCGTCGTTTAACGCTTTCATCTGCTCCTCGCTCACAGCGTCTCCCGCCTGCTTTAAGAGACTTGCCAGTGTCATGCGCTGCATCATCCGCTGCAATGCCGGGTTGTCCTTCACGCTCTCCGCCACATCGCCGCGGCTTGCGGAAGCCTGTGCCATCAGGCTCTGCACAATGGCGTTTGCCATCTCATTTTTCGCCAGTTCCCCCAGTGTATCGGAAATCGAATAGTGATCGGCTTTAAAATCCTCTTTGTCAAACCAGTTGACCACGTCGCCCTGCTTGTTGAAAATGTAATCCGGATTCGGTGTGTCCACTTTTCTCACTGTAATCTCATCGGTGCAGTCCCCGGACACTGCCCGGATCGTGTGCGTTCCCGTAATCGGCACCCGGAATCTGAAGATGCGTGCACCTTCCTTGGTCTCCTGCTCTGCTCCATCCACAAAAAGCGTGACCTTCTTCTGGTTAGAGTACACTTTAATCTCCGTCACATCCTCCGCACGGTCTGTGTATCTGCTGCCGCAGAGATGCACGAACGGTTCTCTGCTCCAGTATGCCTTGTATACATAAAATGCATCCTTTTTGATCCTGCGGTCCATCGTCACAAGCCCCTTCTGGTTCTCGCCGTGCTTACCGCCCTCATCACGTCCGTCCGCAGCGAAATCAAACAGATTCCACACGTGCGTTGCCCACAGATACGGACGCTCCTCGATCATTTTTGCCATATGCTCGTGGTAAACACACTGATATTCCTCCGTGTAATCGCCCCGCTCCGGATTCGCGCTGTGGTATGCCGGATTCGCGTCCGCACCGTACTCGGAGAGTCCGATCACCCGGTCGGGGTAAGTGCTATGATATTCGTCAAAAAAGCTGTCGTTCTGTTCCAGTTCCCCGATGTACCAGCCAAAGTAGAGATTGTAGCTGTTCATATCTGGTATCTCCAGCATCGGACTGTCCGTCTCTAACATAAAGACATCCGCCATAACCGTTGGACGCGTCTTATCCAGTTCATGACACAGATCATTTAATCTGCGGTGATTCTCCAGCAGTTCTTCGTTCACCACGCTCGCAGCTGTGATTTCGTTGGAAAGTCCCCAGCAGACAATCGACGGATGATGATAGTTCTGCACAATCAGTTCTTTCATCTGGCTTAACGTATTTTCGGTGCCGTCCGTCATGTGCATCGTGATATACGGGATTTCCGCCCACACGATGATTCCGTTTTCATCGCATAGATTGTAGAATTCCTGTGCGTGCTGATAATGTGCCAGGCGGATTGTGTTGGCGCCAAGTTCTCTTACTATCGCCATATCCTCCCGGTGCATTTCGTATGTCAGCGCATTGCCCGCGCCCGCGCGGTCCTGGTGACGGCTCACGCCGCGCAGCGGATAGGATCGTCCGTTTAAGAAAAAGCCCTCCCTGGGATCCACTTTAAAGCTGCGGCAGCCAAACGTCCGCTCCACGACATCGCCGCCCGGAAGTTCTGCTTTTGCCGTATACAGATACGGGTCATCCACACCGTCCCAGAGATGCACATTTTTAAGCGCAAACACGGCTCTTGCATAACCGTTTTCCACGGGAACCGTCTGTGTCTCTCCCGCCACGTCGACCGTCACATCCGGTGCTTCCCCCGTCATCCACAGTTCCACCGTCACGTCTGCATCCGCCTGTTTCTTTGCAGCGTCCAGAATCGTTACCTCCGGCGTCACTTTCATGCCGTTTCCACCTGCATAGTCCATCACAAAATGCACTTTAGGCACCGTCACCAGCTTTACCATGCGGTACAACCCGCCGTAAAAAGTAAAATCAGCTTTCTGCGGATACACCTTTGTGTTGTCGGAGTTATCCACATATACTTCTAACAGATTGTCCTCTGTCAACTGCTCCGTCACATCTACCCGGAATGTAGAAAATCCGCCCTCGTGGTGGAGCAGCTTCGTTCCGTTGACCACAACATCCGCCGTCATCGCTGCGCCGTCAAATTCCAGATACGCTCTTCCGCCCTTTTCCAGTTCCGGTTTTACAAAATGACGCACATATTTGCAGGTTCCGCGATAATAATCGTTTCCACCGTCCTGCCCGTCAACCGCGTTCCAGGTGTGCGGGAGCGTCACCGCTTCCCCGCTTTCACTCTGTGGATTTTTATAAAATGTCCAGTCCTTTTCCAGCAATATTGTATTTCTCATCTGTTCCGTTTTCCCTTTCTTTTCTTCTCTCTATTTCATTTCCTCAATCACTTTTTCCACTTCTGCCTGTTTTTTTTCCTGAATACTCTTCTGTACTTCCTCCATCTTCTCTTTGGAGAGCGGCGTCTTGCGCATTGCGCAGAGCGTACATACCCAGCCGATCAGCGGGAGTCCGAAATACATGCTGATCGTCATCCAGAAGATTGCCGGTGTAGACGGGTCGGTCGGCTGTGGCATCGTGTGCCTGTAGCCGATCAATGCCACCAGACCGGTTGCAATCGCTGCAGAAAACGAGGATACTAACTTGTCAATAAAGCTGTATGTACCTGTCACTGCTGCCGGAATGAATTTACCGCTGCGGTCTAATTCGTAATCAATGATGTCCGCCATCATCGCATTGCTTGACATCGTCACGCACATTTTTGCACCATTTAACACCAGGGTCAATAATACATATACAATCATCATTGGAAGCGTCGTCGCAATCAGGGTCGGATCAATGAAAATAAACAATACCACAAGCACCGCCGCCACGGTGATGCACACATACGTCCACGTCACCATCGCCTCTTTATTTCCGTGCTTTCCTGCATATTTCGCTCCGATAAACGCGAAGATGATCGAAGGAAGCATACCGATTACACTTAAGATTGTCCCAAGCTGCATATTGCCGATAATAATTCCGAACAGCATCGTCGTCACAACCGCCTGGCTTGCCGTCTGGCTCGCAATCTTATCCGAACTTGCCGCAACGATGAACGTCTGTAGCGCACGATTGGATTTGACCAGCTCCCACATATCTTTTACTTTTACCGGCTCAGCCTTCTTCTTGCTCGTCACGCCCACAAAATTTTCCGGTTTATCGATATCCGATACCGCGATGCAGCAGAGAAGTAATCCCACACCCGATACTGCCACGCAGACGATGCAGGATGCTGCAAGCATCTCTACCGAATAGACATTTCCATATTTTGGAAGCAATATCACCATAATCACGATGTTAAGAATCATCGGCACCAGATAGTTATAAGCTGTACTCCAGACGCCTACCATCGGGCGCTGCTTCGGGTCGTTCGTAAGCATCGCCGGAACGATCTGCGCTGTGACGTTGCACATCGTATAGCCGATCACATACAGGCAGTAGAGCAGCACGAACAGCACGATTCCATGTCCCTTTCCACTCGCCCAGCAGTACATGATCAGGACTGCCAGTGACTCGATCAGCCATCCTGCCACCATCAGAATCCTGATCTTTCCGAACCGCGTGTTCATCTTATCGATGATGATCGCAATGATGGGATCTGTGACGCCGTCCAAGATTCTTGTTGCAGTCAGGATAATGCCTACCACCGCTGTTGCAATGCCATACCCTTCGTTTGCCACATAGCTTGCCAGTCCAAGCAGCACATAAAAACACATTCCAATCCCAGAACTGCATCCTGCAAGCGCTACCCTCCATGTCTTTGCACGGCGGTAGACAATGCCGTTTGTCTCCACAGACTGTTCTTTTTTCTTTCCAAACATTTTTATACCCTCCAGACTTTTCCATATTTTGCCGCTTGCGTATGTCTGCTATATCTGCGGCCTCTGTTTTTCTATGGCTTTATTCTAGCCGGTCTTTTTCCTTTCTGTGTTTACAAATTCGTTGTTATGTACTAAAATTCATGTTATAAAATGATGTATTGCTATTTTTCTAACATTTTCACGATTTTGTAAACTCCCGGTTTTATAAAATCTTATATAGTAACATCAGATTACAAGAGATGCACAGGAAAAATACGGCTGACGCTGTATTTTTTCACTGCAGAATGGAGGATTTTATGAGATTACCGGAACATTTTTTGATCGGGGCTGCCACAGCCGCCCATCAGGTAGAAGGGAACAACATCCGCAGCGACTTATGGGCGATGGAGCACATGAAGCACACCAGCTTTTTGGAGCCGTCCTTAGACGCGGTCGATCACTACCACCGCTATGAGGAAGATATTAAGCTTCTGTCCGACGCCGGCTTAAACGCCTATCGTTTTTCGATCGAATGGGCGCGCATCGAGCCGGAGGAAGGCGTGTTTGATGCAGGGGCCGTCGCACATTACCACGACGTCATCGCCTGCTGCAAAAAATACGGTGTGGAACCGTTTGTTACCCTGCATCATTTTTCCAGCCCGAAATGGCTGATGACCAAAGGCGGATGGGAAGCTTCGACTACGCCTGCCGACTTTGCCCGCTATGTTCATTATATTATGGAAGAACTCGGCAGCGAACTGCACTATGTATGCACCATCAACGAGGCAAATATGGGCATTCAGGTCGCCGCAATCGCCGAGCGCTACAAGCGGCAGATGATGGCGCAGATGCAGGCAGCACAGACAGCGCCAAGGAGCGGCGACAGCGCGGACGGTACGGTGCAGGTCGGCATCAATCTTGAGAAAATGATGGAAAATCAAAAGGCAACCGCCCTTGAAAATATGGAAGTCTTCGGCGTGGAAAAAGTAGAAAACTTTACCTCCATGCGCACCAGAGAGGGCGATCTTCTCATCATGAAAGCACATGAGCTCGCCAGAAAAGAAATCAAAGCGCTCTATCCGGACATTAAAGTCGGTCTGACCTTAAGCCTGCACGACATTCAGCCGCAGGCGGGCGGCGAGGCGCGCGCAGCCTCTGAGTGGGATGAAGAATTTTTACACTATCTCCCTTATATTAAGGAGGATGATTTCTTAGGCGTGCAGAATTATACCCGCTCCCTGATCGGTCCGGACGGTCAGCTTCCGAATCCGGAGGGTGCCGAACTGACCCAGATGAATTATGAGTTTTACCCGGAAGCTTTAGAGCATGTTCTGCGCAGGGTGGCAGAAGATTTTCACGGTGACCTGTATGTCACTGAAAACGGAATTGCAACCTCCGATGACACCAGGCGCGTCGCTTTTATCGATGCTGCACTTAACGGCGTCGCTGCCTGCATCCGCGATGGTCTCCCGGTAAAAAGTTATTTTCACTGGAGTCTCCTTGATAATTTTGAATGGCAGAAAGGCTACTCGATGACTTTTGGACTGATTGCGGTCGACCGCAGCACACAGACAAGACATCCGAAGGAAAGCCTGCGTTTCCTCGGAAGCTGGAACCGCTAAAGAAAGGAATACCCGCATGGACATCAAAGAACGTCTCTCTTTTTTTCAGGAAATGGTTCAATGTGAATACCCGCTTCATCTCTGGCACTACAGCCCGGAGTTTGAGCTGATCGAGACAGACTGTCCGGCAGAACTCATGCTGCCGGACATTATCTCCATGCTGGGTTTTTCCTCTCTCGTACTCGCACATATCGAATCCGGGAACCGCATGCCGCTGATTTTGGACACCGAGTTCGGACTTCTCTGGATCGCCGGTTTTGAGTATCAGGGCTTTGCGCTGCAGCAGATCCACATCGTCGGTCCTGCTTTTACCGGAAGCAACTCACATCTGGTTCTGCGTAAAAAGCTGGATTCCTACCAGCTTACCGTCAAGCTGCGCTCTAAAATTGTAAAGCAGATCGAGAGTGTGCCGATCATTCCGTCTTCCGTGCTGCTCTCCTACGCCATCATGTTTCACTGCGCCATTACCGGCGAGCGGATCACCGCGGATCTGATCTCTTTTACCTCACACAGCACGACAAGCGTTCCGGATGACTCGCCGCTTCTCTCCGGGGAGCATCCGGGCATCTGGATGGCGGAACAGACATTTCTCTCCATGATCCGCGAGGGAAATCCGGAATACAAAAAGGCTCTTGCAAAATCCATGACCTTAAGCTCCGGCGTCAAGGCCGAGATCGGCGATTCACTCCGCATGAGCAAAAATAATCTGCTGGTGCTCCTAACCCTGTGCAGCCGCGCTGCGATCGATGGCGGGCTGAATCCCTCCATCGCATACACCCTAAACGATTACTATGCCGGGCGCATCGAGGAATGTAAAACGACTGCCGACACGACCAATTTAAGCCGCGAATTTCTCGATGATTACGTCCACCGTGTCCGCGCCGCAAAGGAGACGAATGCACATTCCAGGCAGATTCAGAACATCTGCGACTACATCAGTCTGCACATCCGCGAACCGCTCTCGATCTCTCTGCTCTCCGAACGGCTCGGCTACACGGAATATTATTTTTCCCACAAGTTCAAGGAAGTGACCGGCGAGAGCGTGAATGCTTATATCCGCCGAAAAAAAATAGAAGAAGCAAAGCTTCTTCTATCGGGTACCCGCATGAGTATTCAGGACATCAGCGATGAACTGTCCTTCGGCAGCCGCAGTTTCTTTTTCTCCAGCTTTCAGAAGGAGACCGGCATGTCACCGACGGCATACCGCGGGGAGCACTGTAAGGGGTGAGGGGAGGACCTGATTGCCCCAACATTTCTTTTTGAACCGTTTATCCAGATCTATTTCCCGTATCACCTGCTCTTTCATTCCAGATTTTTGAGATAATCGTTCTTCTAAATCACCCTGTAGAATAGGTGATATTATAGCAGACGAAATACCTGTTCCACTGAATCGGTGAGATTCTCCATGGCTTTTTCCCGCTGCATGGCCTCCTCTAACGTGCACGCCCCTCGCACGATCGGGAAAAATGCGTCAATGCCATTGTCATTGCACGCAGCTGCTTCTTTTGTGACCGAACCGGCGAACGCAATCACTTTACAGCCATACTTCTTGGCAGCCCTCGCAACCCCCACGGGCGCTTTTCCCATTGCAGTCTGAAGATCCAGCCGTCCCTCTCCGGTGAGCACAATCTGCGCTTTCTTTGCCTCCTCCTCAAAATGGATCACGTCTAATATCAGCTCGATTCCCGGAACCAGTCTCGCCCCAAGATAACTGATAAAGGCATATCCCATGCCGCCGGCTGCCCCCGCGCCCTCCCGGGCTGCATAGTCAACGCCGATCCGCTCGGCAGTGATCGCGGCGTAATGCTTCATATCCGCGTCGATACGCGGCATTTCCTCTTCCCGTATGCCCTTCTGCTTTCCATAAATATAGGTCGCCCCTTTTTCTCCGCAGAGCGGATTCGTGACATCACATGCAATCTGAAAATCACATTCTTTCAGTTCCGGCATCAGATGCTCCAGTGAAACGAAATGTATTTTACCAAGCGCATCCGCTCCCTCTCCTGCTTCCTCTCCATCTTTGGTCAGAAACTTCACACCGAGCGCTCTAAGCATTCCGATTCCGCCGTCATTTGTTGCGCTTCCGCCGATTCCGATGATGAATTTGCGGTATCCGCGCGAAACGGCATCCCGTATCATCTCGCCCACTCCATAGGTGGTGGCTTTTCCCGGATTTCTCTGCGCTTCCTCCACAAGCGTAATGCCCGCGGCCTGCGCCATCTCCATAACCACCGTCTTTTCATCCGCAAGGATTCCGTAGTAAGCTTTTACCCGGCTTCCCATCGGTCCCGTCACAGACAGTTCCACTTTCCTTCCGCCCAGCCCCTCTATCAGGGCATCTGTTGTGCCCTCTCCTCCGTCTGCCAGGGGGCAGACCGTAACATTGGCATGCGGATAGACGCGCAGCACCCCGTCACGCGCCGCATTGCCCGCTTCCATGGAAGTCATACTCCCCTTAAACGAATCGATCAAAACCATTACATCCATCTTTTTCTCCTTACAGGCATGCAACAGAGACACTTTGCAATGCTCACTCTGCAATGCCTTTTTTCATTTTTGTCCACAGTGTTGTAGGGCTGATTTCCAGTTCTTCCGCAATCTTCTGCCTGCTTCCGTTATTTTTTGGAAGTGTCAGCATATTAACTTCACTGACATATCCATAATCACATCTGTTTCAACCGTGAAACTATCTTATACACTCTCAACATACTCATAATAGGATTTTCTCCACCAGTCGCACTTGTGTCACACCATTTTCTATACACGTTACCTTTATATCTACTTTTCTTTTTTTATCATGTTCGCTGTTCCAATTTACACCTTGTAAAAACTCCAACAAACATACCGTCTCGACTGTTTTTTCTTTGTCCCGAATAATTTGTTTTGTAAACTTACCATCATAAAATACTGGGAACTGGAAACCAATAGACTTTATTATTTGCCCTTTGTCTTGTTCTTCTTCAAATATCTGTACCTCAGATAGCAACGTATTATAAAACTGCTTCTTTTCCATATCTGATAGTACATCATATATACTATCAAACATTAACAGATAATTGTAGATGTTATCACCTGTAATTTTATCTTTTTGAATGTTTGATAACTTTTCTTCTACTTCATACACTAAATCCTCTGCATCTGATATTTTATCATATACCGCATCTAATCGCTCCTGTAAATCTTCATATTTGCGATCATAATTTCTATCTAATACATCCAGTATATCAATCTGTAAAATAATCTTATCCTTAGTCCCTACCAACTGCTTTAATACCTTTTTTGCATTGGCAAGTTCATTTTCTGCCTCTGTTGTATCAACACTTGTATTTATTTTTGTTTTCATTACTTCTGAAAACCTTGGATTGCTAACTAAATTCTTTATTATCTCCGCTACTGCACCATCTATCTTTTCTTCTGACCATTGCTTTCTATAATCACATTTATGTCCGTCCTTATTGTGTCTGTGCTTACAAGCATATGAATAATATGTTTTGTAAGGTGTTCCATCTGCTTTTTTTCTTATATTTATTCTTTGCACGTATTCTGGTCTGCTCCGATTGTACCGAATTCATTTTTGCATGACTTTCTAAAAATAGGCAACAAAAAAGCAACCGATACACTCCTGTATGAGCTGATAGTCAATACCACGCCCGAAAAGATACTGTATCACTCGGTTACAATCCTTATTCTTTAGCGGCAAGAGTAGGACTTTCGGTTCATTTTTCTTGGGAGCAGGGGGTGGCTTCCAGTCCGCCATCGTCTGTCCCGTGAGAATTTCCACGGCTTCCACAAAGTCATATTCCTTGACCTTGATAAGATAATCGAGGGCAGAATAGCCGCCGAAACCTCTCGACCACCAATACCATTTGCCGTTGGAAATCTTTAAGCTGTCGTGTTCTGCGGTACAGTACACATTGCTTGTGCCTTTGACCTTAACGAGATTGCTCGGCTCAAACTCACGCAGATAGGATAACAAATCAATCTGCCGCACCCGTTCAAGCACATCTGGGTCAATCTGCACGTAGGGTCTGTTAGTTCTCATTCAATAAAATCACCTCCAGAAATAGAAAAAGCCGAGGGGCTTTCGTAAGTTGAAAACCTCTCGGCTATGTAAAAATGGTCTATATTGTCAACTTCATTTCATTCTCATATATCTCATTAAACACACTTATTCCGTTCCATATATATTCAGACAACTTGTTTTCTTTATCCATTGCTACTAAAAATTTTATAAATTCCATTTTATCTTCCTGTGTTCTTGCTACGGTATCGCTATCTAAATTTAAGATTATAGGCAAATTTTGATTAAATGATTTCGTCACATCATATTTGTCTTTATTTAAGTGCAACTGGCTAATTATATCAATCGTAGTAACAACATTATTTTCTTCAAATCCTAACAGCCGAGCTACATCTATTTTTCCTGCATCATACTTCTTTAACTTAGAGGAAAGTTCATCTACTTCTCTTTTCAAAGTATGTACAGACAAAACCATAGTTGACATTATTCTTTCTATTCGCTTTACAAATGACCTCCATATATCAATCGTAACATTTTGCGGTTGAATTGTGTTGAATTTGGGTTTTGTGCTGCTGTCAATAGAAAAAGCTCCAAATGCTGTCTGGGTTTTGCTACCGTCTATATGATACAAATATAGTTCAAATAGCAAAGAACGAACATCGTGAAAACACTCATTAGGAGATTTGCAAATTCTTACTCTATACGAAATCGTCTTCCAGAAATCAAACACAACATATCTATATCCGTCAACATCATCATACTGAAAAAAAGCATTTGTTCCTATTTCAGATAATTTATCCATTGCAAAATAATAATTCCCATCAATTATGACATCAACAAAATCCCCGTCTTTATTGCCTAAGATATAATCTACTATTTCACAGTATTCTTCCTTAAATTCCTCTATGTTATTAACATAGCAATACCACTCGTATGCCATTTTTGCCATACTATGAATCGCATAAAAACCCAAAAAACTATCTGCTTCAATGGTTTTATGCACAATAACATCACTTATATCAACTGTTGATGCTTTCCCTTTGCTTATTTTCTCTATTCTTTCCATTGGAGCCATTAAAATTTTGTTTCCATTATCATCAGTTCCTGCAACAACATCTTTAGGTGCATACAAAGACTCTCTATTACTGATTTTAACATTGTGTAGCTCTGTTCCATCAACTGATATATCTGCCTTATACTGAATTGGTTTTCCATCACGAGTCGTAAGACCTAAATGATTTCTGAAAAAATCCAAATCAGCTACAAATTTTTTCTCATAATTATCATTTGTAAATGCATTATGTGTTTTACAAACAAATGATTTGGTTAGCTTTGCTCCTGTAATTGCATAAGTTATAATGTCAGATGATGTTAATTCTGCTTCTGAATTACAATAAATACATTTCATCGTTTATTTTCTCCATTCATCATTTTATCTCACATTGTCCTTATAAGGCTCACATCAAGCTTTATTTAGATAACTTTATCAAAAAATTATCCAAAGTATCATTCCATTTATCCAATCTTGAAACGCACTTTTTTAAGTTATCTCTGTAATTCACTTCATCTATACCTAATACTTCAAACATTATTCTTCGATATAATAAGCTCATTTTCAAAGCATATAAAACCGATTCCGCCCCATTAAAATACACACCCTTCTGTTCACGCTTAATATGCATTATTCGAACTCTACTATTGACTAACGCTGATAAAAACTTTTCATAGTCATTTGACAATTCCCTTTCGAAAATATCTACACCATATTTCGTAATCAATGCATCCAAACAGTTTTTAAGAGATGTCCCACGAGCCCCTGGTATTAATGAAGCATAAAAATTAGTATGCTTTTTTACGATTTCAACAAGTGGCTCTGCTAATTCAACCAAAAATGCACACTTAATATCTACCGTCATTCCACTATTACTTAAAGAATAGAGATACATTTGATGCACCACATCTAATTCGTCAAGCAAATTTTCCCATTTACAATACAAATCCGCTGTAATGATAGAGTCAAATCCAAGCATTTTCTCTATACTGTAGTTACAAAAATCAGCAGACATGAAATAAGATAAACGCCCATTCATAAAATGTTCTTCACATGAATGTAAAATCTTTTCATCAACAGTATCAGACTTAGATAATTGAATTTCTGATAAAGAAATAAAAGCCCCATCAAACAGCATTAACAATCTTTCAATGCGTGAAAATAATGCATATAAATCAAATACAGAAACATCCACATCTGAAGTTATTGAAATTTTTCTGATTCCGCATTGTTCTACATCAATATGAAAAGCCTTGTCTTTTTCTATATCAAAGCCAACCGCATGTGGACCATCTAACATTTTTTTATCATCTCTGAAAATAGCTTCTAAAGATTTACATTTTGCAACTTGCTCCATAATATTTCTCCCTCGTACTTTGATTTACTACTCTGATTATACCATTCCATTATTAAAAAAGCTATTATGGCAAACAATATCATGCCCCTATACCTTTATTTATTTTATGTAAAAGACGGCATCAGCTCAACGCCAATGCCGCCCATTCTCGGTTATAAAATTCCTGCCTTTTTGAGATACCCAACGCTGTCATAGCACCCTCTGAAATAGATTGCTTCCTGCTGCATATCGCTGAGCCTGTTCCGAAGCTCCAAAACTTCTATCAAAGCCTTACACTCTTGCTCGGATAAATCACTCGGCTTTTCCGTATCCAAAACTGCCATCACTTTGGGATACTCCTTGTAGAGTTCCTCTATCCTTTCCTCTGTGGAACGGTATTCTGGATTTTCTTTGGGCAGCTTTGCGATAACGGAGCTTAGATATTCAGCAAAGATGTTGCTATGCACATCAACAAAGGTTTCAAATCTGAAATTATCAAGCACACCTTTCACCTCCGACATTTACTAATCTACACCTATTATACTTCCCAGAAATCAGCAATACAAATATGCAAACCGCATTATCTCTCCCGACTTGCACATTTTCTTTCGGGCTGTTCTTCTGCCTGCTCTGGCTCGGTATCCATAACGGAAGTATCTTTTTCATTCAGATTCAGCTCAATGTTAAGAGCGTTCAGCCGTTCTGTTTTTTCTTTCAGCTCATCTTCAAAGGCAAAAGGCTTCTTGATTTCCTCCTTTGCGATTTCAAGCTGTGCAATAGTTTCCGCCTTTTTGGTCTTGGTAGCTTCCAGTCTGGCAGGGAGCTTTGACAGCTCATTTTCAATTCGAGTCAGATTTCCGAGAGCATCGGAGCCTAAATCCACCTTATGCTTTGCCTTTCCACAAAAGTTCATACAATAATGGGCGTTGACGGTATCATAATAAATCTCTATTCGGAAACCTCGATAGCTGCCGATTTCGGTAGTTGCGGACATCGGATAGTCCTTGCAGATTGCAAGGAGCATTTCGCCTGCATCTGCCTTTTCGGTATAGGTCACGCCTTTTAGGATCATCGGGCAAAACTTATCCTCACCCTGCGGCTTGTGCTGCTCGGCAAGAGCTGCATCATTTTCATAGCCTGCAATGCGTTCCTCATACTCCTTAATGGTCTGGGGATAGTATTTCAGCACTCTGTCCTCAAGGTCGTAATGCTCGGAAAGGTAACTCTGCTTTAACACTCGGAGCTTGGAAACCTGTATATCCAAATCCATCTTTTCCTTAAAACGGGCATCGCCTGTGGCAAGCATTTTAACCTCCGCAAAGGACAGGGCAACCTCGTCCACATCTTCGGCAGAACGGACAGGGCTTTTGCTCGTCATTATCTGGCTGATAAATTTCTGTTTGCTCTCCACCAACTGATAGAGGTAGGCATCAAAAGTCTGCTCGGTCACATAGCGGTAAACCTCCACCTCTGGGAACATATTGCCCTGCCGTTCAATACGTCCCTGCCTTTGTTCAAGGTCAGTCGGTCATTTTTTGCGGACAGTTCAATACATGCCTGTCTGTTTCGCTCCCTGCTCCTGCGTTTGCTCTCGTTTGATTTCTCCCTCTGTATCTTCTTGGCACAAGCAGGACAATACTTCGATATGCCAGAGCGGGGAACATATTCAACACCGCACACCGTACAATTCTTAGGCTTTAACGCAGTCCACCGCTTTGTCGGTGTGATATGTAATTCACCGACAAAGCCGATGAATTTATAATAAATCTTGATTTCCTGCCGCACCATTCCGTCTGTAAGTTTCTCACGTTCCGAAACAAGTATCTTGTCTATAAGTGCGTTTATGATGGTTGCGTCCAGTTCCTTAATGCCTTGATAGTTGCGGATTAGGGAGAGGAAATCACGGACACCCTGCGTCTTCTCATAGCTGTCGCTGAGCGTTTCCGTTACCTCTTTCAGCCTTGCTTCAATTTCAAGCTGTTCTTTCTGGTATTTTCCCGACATCATCTCAAAATTCCGCTCGGTAATACGCTCCATCACCTTATCTTCATAGAGTGAGGAAAACAGCCTGTCCAGTTCTGCAAGGCGTTTGTTCAGTTTTCTTTGCTCCTTTTCCAGTGCCTTTGCCTTGCTCTGGTCTGTTTCCGTGAGCCGCTTTTCAATCGCCCTCACTGCCTTTTCATCATTGACTGCCATATCCGCAAATCGGTTGATGTCGGTGAGGACAGCGTTGAACAAGTCCCTCGCTTCAATGCTGTGTGCGGTACACATGATATTACCGTATCTGCCATAATTATTGCAGGAATATTGTACGCAGTCGATGATGTCGGGGCGTTTCCTCCTGTTGGCACTCATAGCCCGCATCGCATAGCCGCAGTCCGCACACTTAATAACGCCTGCAAAGATGTTCTCAAAGCCGCCCTTGTTTTCTGGTAATCTGCGGCTTGTAATAAGCTGCTGTACGGTATCAAATTCCTCCTGCGTGACTATCCCCTCATGGGTGTCTGGTATCACTTCCCATTCTTCGGGCAGCTTAGAGGGGCGTTTCTTGCTTTTCATGTTGGCGGCAATCCGCTTGTAGCCTGCAAGGTTTCCCGCATATATCGGGCTTCTTAAAATGCCCCTTACGCTGTTCTCGCTCCAAATATAACGGTTCTCCTCATTCTCCTCAAAATACCTCTCATAGCCTGTTGCCCCCTGCTCCGCCGCATAAGCGGCGGGGCGTAAGATATGCTGTTTGTTGATGTGCTTGCGGATTTTGGCGATTCCGTTGCCCGCTAACGCAAGGTCAAATATTTCCCTTACCACATGGGCAACTTTGTCATCTATCAGCAGATGGTTGTGGTCGGCGGGGTCTTTGACGTAACCGTATGGTGCTGTCGTCCCCATGAATTTCCCCTGCTGAAACCTCGCTCGGTACGCCGATTTTATCTTGACCGACACATCGGCGGAATACATTTCGTTTAGGATGTTGCGGAAAGGCGTGATGTCCATAGCGGATTTATTGAGCGTGTCCACGCCGTCATTGACCGCTATATACCTCACATTATGCTCTGGGAAAAACACTTCCAGATACAGTCCGCAATCAAGATAGTTCCTCCCCAGACGAGATAAATCTTTCGTGATAACGCAGTTTATCAGACCGCTTTCAATGTCCTTAATCATGTTCTGGAAACTTGGTCTTTGGAAATTTGTACCAGAGTAACCGTCGTCCACATACGTTTTTGCTAAGTGCCATCCCTGCTTTTTCACATAATCCGTGAGGATGGATTTCTGTGTCGCAATG
>OLOX01001402.1_pt1 | contig 22879 bp, 20 predicted proteins | sample 1672091 | NCBI WGS metagenome assembly OLOX01 (sample SAMEA3136644, study PRJEB25190) | human gut metagenome | reverse complement strand
CAGCTAGAACTTTATTATTATCTTTAATGCCTAGGATGTGACAAGTGTGTCCTAGATTACTTTGAAATTCTAACCAGGATAAATCTTGATAAAAATTGGTTGGGCTAGTATTAGATAGCAATGTTTCATATTCTTTTTTAGTTAAATTTACAAACTTCATAAATTACCTCATAAGTATTATTATATAATATTCAAGTGGTTATGTTAATGAGTAAAGTAACGTCTTGACACAAAGAAACAAAAAAAAGACCTAGATATCTAGGTCAAGTAAAAACTAGTTTTCAGTATTTGTAGTTTCTTCTTTAGCATTTTTATTTAAAACATCTTTGCCTTTGTAGAACCCACATGCCATACATGCACGATGAGGTTGGATAGTAGCACCACATTTAGGACATGTAGTTAATGCTCCAACTTCTTTTTTTAAGTGAGTACGACGCATTCTTTTTTTAGTTTTACTTGTTCTTCTAAATGGAACTGCCATAATTTCACTCCTTCCCTTCATCAAGTAGAGTTCTAAAACACTCTAATCTTGGATCATCTTTTTTGGAATTTTCATCTCTTACTTCCCAAAACTCGCCTTTTTTAGTTTTTACTTTATTATCTTTTGAAACAACGATGGGAACTTCCAGTACAATATTCTCCCATAAAACTTCTTTTAGGTCAAGACTATTTTTGGGCTTTTTGCCCATTTTTTCATCTTCATTGGAAAAATTGGCAAGTATTTCGTCTAAGTTAATGTTAAATGGATAATCAATTAGATCACCACTATAACCGTCTACTAAAGTCATATTGCCATTAACATTGCCAGCAAATATTACTTCTTTAGTTAAACTATAGTAGATACGACCACTCACATGGACATTATCTAATTTTTTGATTTCACTAACACGTAAATATTCTTCATCAAAAGATATAATTGTATCTATAAGGATGCCTTGTTCGGTAATTTTATTTAAATCAAACTCCATAAACTATATAATCAATTAAATATAATTAAATACTTAATTAATTTCTCCTTCGTAGTTAAGATTATATACTAAAAAGTTATTTTATGCAAGAGAATACTTGTGATTTTTTTAGGTTTAAGTTATACTCTTTTTGGAAATATAAGTAATTTTTTTTATTTAGAAGGAGGATATAAAGTATGCAAATTATTGGTCTTATTGCGGAATATAATCCCTTACATAATGGACATCTTTATCAAATTAATAAAATTAAAGAATTGTATCCAGATGGTTTAATCGTTTTATGTTTAGGAAGTTATTTTACTGAACGGGGTGATATTGGTATTTTATCTAAAGAAGATAAAGTAAAGATTAGCTTAGAATATGGTATTGATTTAATTGTTGAGTTACCTACTATATATACCGTTCAAAGTGCTGATATATTTGCCTATCAAAGTGTTAAGATTTTAAATTTTCTTGGAATTGATACTTTAGTATTTGGCAGTGAAAGTAATGATTTAAGTTTATTAAAAGAATTAGCAGATAAACAAGATGATATAAAGTATCAAGAAAAAGTAAAAGAATATTTAGATAATGGTTGTAATTATCCTTCAGCTCTTGCTAAAGCTTTAGAAGTTAATTTTGAATTTAAAGCTAATGATTTACTAGGAATTTCTTATTTAAAGGCTATAAATAAAATTAATAAAAATATTAAAGTTCAAACTATTAAAAGAACTAATGATTATTTAGATACCCAAAGTACTGATATTATCGTAAGTGCTACTAACATAAGGAAACGTTTTTTTAATAAAGAAGACATTAGTGATCTTACTCCTTGTAGTAAGTTATTAGTTAAACCAGACTATGATTTATATTTTAAAATGTTAAAATTAAAAATTATGACTTCTAGGGATTTAAATAGTTATTTAGATGTTAGTGAAGGTATTGATAATTTATTAAAGAAAGTTATTATGGAAAGTCATTCGCTAGAGGAATTAATTTTAAAAATTAAGACTAAAAGGTATACTTATAATCGTCTTAATAGAATGTTTTTACATATTGTTTTAGGAATTGAAAAAGATTATCCAGATGAAGCTTATTTAAGAATCTTAGGTTTTAACAAAAAAGGTCAAGAATATATAAAGTTTAATAATATTAAAGAAAATTATAAAAACACAGATTGTTATAGTTTAGAACTTAAGAGTAGTTGTCTTTATGATATGTTAACCGATAAAAATACTTATAATTTTGAGATTAAAAATCATCCAATAATAAAAATCTAGTTTAAGTTTTAAAAAAGATCTGACTTTCAATTAGTCAAATCTTTTTTATATTTTCACTAAATTTAGGTATTCAATTATTTAACAACAATGTTAACAATTTTGCCTTTAATAGCAATTACTTTAACTATTTCCTTTCCTTCAGTAAATTTTTTAACATTTTCTTCGGCTAGAGCTTTTTCTTTTAAAGTATCTTCAGAATCATTAATATTTACTTTAATAGTAGCACGTAGTTTACCGTTTACTTGAACACCAATTTCTTTTTCTTCATCTACGGTTTTAGCCTCATCATATGTTGGCCAAGCTGATTCACAGATTGGTTTGAAGCCTATTTGTTCATTTAATTCTTCGGTAATATGTGGAGCCATTGGGTTAAGTAGTGTTAATAATAAGTTATAATCCATTGGTGTTATTTCTTCTTTAGCATCGTAGGCATTAGCTAATATCATTAAACTAGATACAACAGTATTATAACCCATTGTTGTCATGTCATTAGTAACTTTCTTAATTGTTTTATGTTCGATACTTTCTAGAGTATTAGAATAACCTTCTTCTTTATTAACTTTATCTTTTAAACGAATAATTTTTTCAATGAAACGTTTGCAACCTCTTAGAGAATCTGTTGACCATGGGGCATCCATTTGATAATCACCCATAAACATTTCATAAACTCTTAAAATGTCAGCACCATATTCATCAACGATATCATCAGGATTGATAACATTGCCTTTAGATTTACTCATTTTTTGATTATCTGGTCCTAAAACCATACCATGAGAAACACGAGTCCAAATCATTTCTTTATGTGGAACTAAACCTATGTTATATAAGAATTGAACCCAGAATCTGGCATATAATAAGTGTCTAGCCGTATGCTCCATACCACCGTTATACCAATCAACACGATTCCAGTATTTCATGGCATCAAAATCAGCAAAGCATGAATCATTATGAGCATCCATAAATCTTAAGAAATACCAGCTAGAACCTGCCCAGTTTGGCATTGTATCTGTTTCTCTTTTAGCACTACCACCACATTTTGGACATTTGCAATTAACCCAATCAGTAATTTTAGCAAGTGGAGACTCACCATTATCAGTTGGTTCGTATTCAGCAACATCAGGAAGCAACAAAGGTAATTCTTCTTCTGGAACTGGTTGCCAACCACAGGTCTCACAATAAATCATTGGAATTGGCTCACCCCAGAATCTTTGACGTGAGAATATCCAATCACGCATTTTATAGTTATTAACACGACGGGCGATACCTTTTTCTTCTAAGTATTTAGTGATAGCTTCTTTAGCATCCATAACTGATAAGCCAGTAAATTGATCGCTATTAATAAGTTTAGCATCTTTATTATCTAAGTATTCTTCTTTAGCATAAGCACTCTTAGTTATATCACCACCAGTAATTACTTCAATCATTGGAATGTCATGTACTTTGGCATAATCATAATCTCTTTGGTCATGAGCAGGAACAGCCATAACAGCCCCAGTACCATAATCGCCTAAAACGAAATCACCTAAGAAAATAGGAACTTCCGAGCCAGTAACTGGATTGATAGCTTTAATACCCTTAACTAGACAACCAGTCTTACCTTTATTAAGTTCAGTACGGTCCATATTAGATTTTTTAGCTGTTTCTTCAATATAATCAAGGACTTCATCTTTATTTTCTACACGAGGCATTAATTCTTTAATAAGTTTGCCATCTGGTGCAATAACAAAGAAAGTTATACCATAGATAGTTTCGATACATGTTGTAAATATTTTAAATTTTCCGCCACCGACAATATCGATATCTACTTCAATGCCGGTTGATTTACCTATCCAGTTAATTTGACCTAATTTTACTTTAGGAGCAAAGTTTGTATCATCTAAACCCTTAAGCAAGTCCTCAGCATAGCTACTCATTTTTAGCATCCATTGTGATTTTTCTTTCTGAACAACAGGACTACCACATCTTTCACAAACACCACCAGCAGCATCTTCATTAGAAAGTACGGTCTTACAATTTGGACACCAGTTTACTGGCACAGTAGCTTTATAAGCCATATTATGTTTATAAAATTGTAAGAATTGCCATTGGGTCCATTTGTAATATTCTGGATCAGTAGTTGAGAATTCTCTTGACCAATCAAAACTAAAACCTAAGGATTGCATTTGTTTTTTAAAGTTGGCAATATTGGCTTTTACTGCATCCTTAGGATGAATATGATTTTTTATAGCATATTGTTCTGCTGGGGCACCAAAGGCATCCCATCCCATTGGAAATAAGACGTTAAATCCTTGCATTCTTTTCATTCTTGATAAAGCATCTAAAGCGGTATAACTGCGAACATGCCCGACATGAAGACCGGCTCCTGATGGATAAGGAAACTCTACTAAAGTATAAAATGGTTTCTTACTACTACCAGTTATCGCTTTAAAAGTTTCATGTTCTTCCCAATATTTTTGCCATTTTTTTTCTATTTCTTTATAATTACTACTCATTTTCTTTTCCCCATTTCTTGTTTAAATGTCTTCCTACTATTTCAAATATACTATAAATTAGTCCAAAGAGAATAACAAAGCCGATAGCTAATTGATAATACATTTTCAGTGGAATATTACAAATTATTGTTGATGTTAAGCTGATAATAAAAGCATTACAAAAGCTTGTCCATCTTAATAATTCTTGATAATCTACTTTTTTCTCATCTAAATTATAACGAATAATCATTAATTTACCTTCATTAGTATATTTAAATGGTTTTTCTTTCTTACCCTTATTGCCTTTACTAGTTGTTTTATATTTATTTTTTTCTTTAGATACTTTAATGTGCCCCGCAATATAATAACAAAATATGTATACCATTAAGAAAACAACAATAAAGAAAATTAAATTATAAATTATTTCATTCATGTTACCCTACTTTCTAGTATTTATGTTTATTAGTGCTTTTTACTTGGTATTTTTTTAAACATTACCTTATAAAAAAACACGTAAAACACCCAATAAGGACGAATTTACGTGGTACCACCTTAACATTATACTCTTAATTGATATAGGAATTACCCATTTAAACTAATTTAAACAAGTTCATATAAATATTATATTTGTTTACACCAACCACAAACTCTCTTTAACAATATTTTTATACTACTACTTTTAAATCTCTTTTCTCGTTTACAAGTCATATTATATACTTAAATATTCTAATTAAGCAAGTCTTTTTATACTTTTTATAATAATTTTATGTTTAACTTATAATAATCTTATTTACATATTATAGAATTTATTAGTTTTCCCGTTACCACGAAAACTATTACAACTAGTAGTTCTAGTATCGTTATCTAAAAGATTATAAATAGCAATTAATTGTTCATCAGACAAATAATCATTTATATTACCATTTTTAAAAGCACCAATTATTTTTTTATAGTTATTGTTATTATAGCCGGCATATTGATTTTTTGCAGAAATTACTGAGATAACATCTTTGCCGCCAAATCTACCATCATCAACACGATTTAAAACGGATGATACAACATTAGAGACATTTTTTACACTGTTTTTTTCTGTTTTACCGCCGCCTTCAGCAAAGGCTAAAGCAACCACTTTAATATAAGTATCATAATCGGATGCATAAGTAGTTGGAGTAAAACTATTTTTATCTTTAATAGCTTTAGTAGTGGTATTTTCTTCATCTAAGTCAAAATCCATTATTTCTAAATTATTATCAGTTGTAATATTGTTTTGGAGTTGTTGGCTGGTATTTAAATGTTCATTATCAAGATTTTTTTCTATATTATTAGTATTAATTTTAACAGTTTCCATTTTTTAATCATTCATAATTTTTTATTTTCTTCTTTTATTAAAATTATCATAAGATTTATTCTTTTTTAATAATTTTTAAATAAAATTTAGTTAATATTAGCTTTCTTTACTTCATCTTGGTATGGTTTTAAGGCATTGTCCCAAGAAGAGTAGTAATCATTACCACGGTGATCTTCTAAGATATCTAATTTATTTAAATAATTTCCTAAATAATTACTCACTTTATATGCTCCATAATAATTTAAATGATCTCCCATATCTCTAGTATCCTTACTCCAATCAATCATAGCTTTATTATCAATATTTAAATCTAAATATTTAATTTTATTTTGTCTGGAATAATGTTTAATCCCGTTATGACGACGATAGTTCCAATTAACAGTACTAGGGGTACTAACTAATATAAAGGAAATATCATTTTCATCACACTTCTTTTTAATTAAATCTAAATAATATTTATTTATTTTATCTATTTTTTCTGTTTCTTCAGTATATTCCATATAATTATGATTAGTTGCAGGATTTATATTTAAAGAAAAATCATAGCCTTTAAAAGTATCGGTATAATTATAAGCCATTTCCATCTTAAAATCTTGCATAGTCATTTGTTTCCAGCGATTATGATAGTGAAATACAGGAATAAACTCTCCCATCCAAAAGCGAAAATTATAACTGATAGGTATTTTTCGATAAATGGCATCGGTTTCTAGAATTAGAACTTTTAGTTTTTGTTTAGTAAGAGTTTTTAGAAAATAGTTATAACTATCATATAAATATTGACCAGAGGTACCACTAACATACATAGTATAACCATAATTTTTATATATTTCTAAGGGACTAATAGCTGCAAATGATTCACTATCACCAATTACTAAGGCATCAATAGAATTTTCTTTTTCAGCAAGAGGACCGCTGGCATTATCAATGTGTTTATCAGGACTAAGAGTGCCATTGTTTTTAGGACTAACTATATAAGATGCTATTATAAGTAGCAAGAAAAGAATAAGGAAAAAAACGATGACTTTTAAAATTTTTTTCATGATACCTCCTAAAAGTTAGCATATAAAGGATCTACAGGGATATAACCATCACCATAAGCCCCAAATATAACAATAAATAGTATTAAAGCATAATATAAAGTCCAACGAATATAAATTGGTTTTTTACTAATAGCCTCTCTAATGTTAATACCTTTTTCTTTTAAGATACTAATAATTAAAACTATTAGTAGGGTAACAATTATTATTCGAAAATCAAATTTATCTAAACCTAATTTTAAAATATTTTCTGAAAAATCATTTAAATTAAAGGTAGTAAATATCTTTTTAAACATCGAAAATCCTGCCTGCAGGCCATGAGCACGGAAAAATAATTCACCAAAAATTACTAAAACGGTAGTTTTAAACATTTCTAAAAGACGATAGAAAAAATTATTGCGGTTAATATGAAGAAGTTTCAAAATCTTAAGAATTACGGGTGAAAATAAATCTGCTAACACTATTAAAGTAAAATGATAAAGACCAAAGAAGATATAATTCCAAGCAGCCCCATGCCACAAACCATTTAAAAGCCAAACTACTAAGAGGGCGATAGCACCACTTAAAAGAGGACCAAAATGATTACCAAAATGTTTACGACCGAAATTAGTCAGTTTTTTTAAACTTTTAGATAAGGATAATGGATAAAAAACATAATCTCTTAAGAAGGCTCCTAAAGTAATATGCCATCTACTCCAAAATTCACTAATATTTTTGGAAAAGAAAGGTTGCTTAAAGTTTTCGGGTAATTTAACTCCAAATATTTCAGCACTACCAATTACAATATCCATTGTTCCTGCAAAGTCCATATATAATTGAATCGTATAAAAGCAAGCCCCTGCTAAAATAATAGCTCCGCCAAGACTAGGATAATTACTAAATATATTTTTTACAATAATATTTAGCCTGTCGGCCACAATCATTTTCTTTAACATTCCAAATAAAATTCGTTGATAACCAAAAGTTAAATTTTGATAGTTAAGAGGTTGCCCACTATATAATTTTTCAGCGGTATCCTTATAACGACTAATTGGTCCTTCCATGATACTAGGAAAAAAGGCTAAATAAAGCATTAATCTTCCTAGATTATCATCAGCTGTAATGGTTCCGTTTTTAACATCAATAATATAGCTTAAGGCTTGAAATGTGTAAAAGGAAATACCAATAGGCATAATATAATGGGGAACTTTTAACTGGTAATTTATGTGAATCATACTTAAAAGATTATTGATATTATTACCAATAAAACTAGAATATTTTAAGACTATTAAAAGCCCTAAGTGAATAAAAAGAGCAAGTATTATGACTTTGTTTTCTTGGCGTTTGTATTTTTCTTTTACTTGCTTTTTATCTGCACCCGATGCTAACTCTTCTTTTTTCAAACTTTTTAGGTGTTCAAGCCACAATCCAAAGTGATGAATAGAAAGACCTGAAAATATTAAGTAGATAATTAATTTTTTACTTAAAAGATAAAAGAAGATAAAACTTGCTCCTAATAAGATTTTGTAACGATGTTTTTTTGAAGTTAGAAAGTAAAGTATAATGACAATGGGTAAAAATAAGGCAACATACCCTAAATCACAATATTGCATACTAATTTTCCTCTAATTTTTGAATCAAATTCCAAATAGCCTGAGCACTGTTAAAATTACTAGGGATAATTTGGGTAGTTGGTACTTCAACATCAAATTCATCTTCAATATCACCTATTAAGGAAAGAATTGCTAAACTATCTAATAAATGATTATCTATTAGATGTTCTTCGGTTGTGTAATCGACTTCTGGATTTAATTCTTCTAACATTTCTATTAATTTTTCCATTTTATTTCTCCTTTCTAGCCATATTAAGAGGATAAGTTTTAACATCATTCCTTACTACCTCAATATGGTTATCATTTATTAAAACAACATTGGGTAAATCTCTACTTAAGAATAAACTAATACCCTCAGTCATGGCATAGGCTCCTACTCGTTTAAATGCCAAAATATCGCCTATTTTAATATTACTTACTTCTAAATCTTTAACTAAAATATCGTTTATCGTACATAAACTTCCACAAATGTTATATGATTCCGTCTTTCCTTTTCTAGTTGGATATAATAAAACCTCGGGATGTTTCATGGCCATCATTTGACCATAATAAGTTATATGATTAATGCCCCCGTCAACAATAGCAAAATTACCAGCAGCATTATTTTTTAAGTCTACAACTTTAGTTAAATAAGTTCCACAAGATGAGGATATACTACGACCTAATTCTAATGTAATATGACCTTGATATGTCATAGACTTTAAATAACTTGAAACACTTGTAAGAAATTCTTTTTCTGTAAATTCTTTTTCTTCTTTAAAATAACTTACAGGTAATCCCAAGCCTAATTCTAATTCTTCAGCTAAATAACCAAGATTATTCTTTAATTCAGTTAAGAATTCATCAATATAGTCAATATCTTTCTTTATATGTTTTAATAAAAAATGTTGAGTTCCAGAAAAATAATGTAAACCGATGATATTTAGATATTGATATGAATATCTATTTTCTAAAATCTTTATTACTTCATTTTTACTAAGGCCAAATTGATTATTACTGGTTAATCTTAATAAAACTTTAATCGTAATTTTTAGTTCTTGACCTATTTTTTCAATCATATCTAATTGGTTAAGGGATTCAATGGTTATTAAAATTTTTGGCTCTTTTAAACTTATAATTTCTTTTAATTCTTCATAGTTTTTATAAACGCCAGATACAACCATTTGGGCTGGTTTAATGCCACTATTTGCGGCTATTTTGTATTCGCCATAAGAACAAAGTTCGAATTTATTAACCATATTTTTTAAAGAAGTGGCTAAGAAAGGATTGGCTTTTAGGGCAAAGCATAGATTGACATTATCAGGTAAATTATTCTTTAAATAAGTAACTCTTTTTTTTAATTCATTAGTATCAAATACATAACAAGGGGTTTTAACTTGTTTGGTAATTTCTTTATAAATTGGCAACATATAATCTTTTTAATTCCTTTCTATCAATTTTACCATTTTTAGTTAGGGGCATATTATCTAGTTTATAATACTTAGTAGGAACCATAAATATTGGTAATTCTTTTTTTAAATTAGTATATAATTCTTTTTTGTCGATAGAGCCCACATAGAAACAAACTAATTTTTCTTTATCAGGGATAAATATAGTCGTACTTCTTATGACATTAGCCATGTTAGTTATATTTTTATCAATTTCTTCTAATTCAATGCGGTGTCCCATATATTTAATTTGAAAATCACTACGCCCTGCAAAATAGAGATTGCCATCATGATAATACCCTAAATCACCCGTTTTATACACTATATCTAAATATTTGTTATTGAGAGGATTTTGAATAAAGGCGGCTTTAGTTTTAACTAAATCGTTATAATAACCTAACGCTACGGTTTTACTTTTAACAATAATTTCCCCTTTAATATCGGGAGCGGTTATTTCTAAGTTGTTATTATCTAGTAAAAAAACTTGATGATTTAAGAAGGCTTTACCGATAGGAATAACATCATATTTTTTGTGGTTGTCAATTATATAATAAGTACAATTACAGGTTATTTCTGTAGGTCCATAAAGGTTAACAAACTGGGCTTGAGGATAAGCCCCTAACCAATTATTTAAGTGTTTAATAGGCATAATCTCACCACTAAAGAAAATTTTGTTAATATTTTTAGGCTTTTTATAATCTAGACCATGAAAACTAGAGAGTAAACATAGTGCTGATACTGCCCAGATTAAAGTGGTAACCTTATAATCATCTAAATAATCTAGTAATAAGGCTGGTTGCGAAAAATATTCTTTAGGAACAATTACAAGCATGGCCCCTGTTTTTAAAGCACTATAAATATCTTTAACGGATACATCAAAGTCAAAAGGGGCTTGATTACCAAGACAATCATTTTCTGTTATTTGGAAAGTAGAAGTAAAGGTATCGATAAAAGAAATAATATTATCATGACTTATTAAGACTCCTTTAGGAACGCCTGTAGAACCACTAGTAAAGTTGGCATAAACTGGATCAATACTTAAAGAGGCTTCTCTTCTTGTTTTTAGTAAAGAGGAATCAATTTCTGATTTAACCATATCTTCATAACAATAAATAGTTTTATCTGGAAAATAAGTATGGGCTGTTTCTAAATGTTCATAGTCGGTTAAAATAAAATTGCTTTCTAAAACTTGTAAAATGTCATTCAATCTTTTAGCGGGTAAAGAAGTATTTAGTAGAGTATAAAAGCAACCAGCATAAAGACTTCCCATAAACAAGGAAACACACGAGGCTTCTTTTTCCATATAAATGGGGATAGAACTTCTAGGAGAAACCTTCGTCGCTAAAAAGGAGCCAATTTTTTTACTATCTTCTTTTAAATCTTGATAAGAGATAAAATGTTTAATATCTCTTATCCCATTGGTGTTATTAATATCAATATTTTCTAAGTATTCTAATACATTATTCATAAAAATCACAATTATTATTTTAAAAGATAAAGTTTAAAATAGCATAAACTTTATCTTAATTTTTCTTAAGAATCTTTTTTTAATTTAATTAAAAAGATAGTTTTCCATTTTCCTTTGCTGTTTTTAAGTTCAATACTCCCATCATTTAACTCGACTAATCTTTTAACTATAGCCATTCCTAAGCCGCAACCTTTACCACTAGTTCTAGCCTCATTACTAGTAACAAAGGCATTAAATATAGTATCTTTAATATTATCAGCAACTCCAATGCCATTATCTCCAATTTTAAGATAAACATGCGTTTTATCATAAGTAATTTTAAAGTAAATAGTTACGCCCGATTTATTATATTTCATCGTATTACTAATTAAATTATCATATATTCGTTTAAAAGCATTAAAATCAATATTTACAAAGACTTCATTATCGGGAATATCAACTTCAATATTAAACTTATTTAGTTCTATTTCATTATACTTTTCAGCTAAATAATCTTTAGTCTTGCTATTTATATCTATTCTTTCTTTATTTAATTTATACTCAGGATGTTCCATATTAATATAGGAAAACAAGCTTTCTAACTGACTTACAGCAATAATACTTTTATTATAAACGGCATACATATATTGCTTTTTTTTAATATCAGGAACTAATCCGTCAATAAAGGCCTTAGAATAACCTTGAATTACAGTAAGTGGTGTTTTTAAATCGTGAGAAACATCAGCAATTATTCTTTGCCGTTCTTGATACATTTGCATTTTTTCATCTAAGGCTTTATTTAATCTATTCATTAATTCATTAAAACTATCTGTTATATCTTTAAATTCTTTGGGTAAGTTATTACTTGTAACGTCTAATTTATCGCCATTTTGATATTTACAAATAGCATTACTTAAAGTATTTAGGCTTTTTTTCATTTTTATTACAAAGAGCCAAGAACTAATTAAGACTAACAATATCATTATAGGAATACCAATTATCCAGACCATTTTACTTTTATTAACGGCGGCATTATAGGTATCCATAGTAAAATTTGGACTTACAAAGATTAAAATTCTGGCTTGATTATCATAAGTAGCATAGTCATATCTTTCAATACTTTTGTTATCTTGATATATTCCTCTTATTAGCTCTAATTGATGAGGAGTAATAATGGTATAATCTTTAAATAAGTTGCCCCCGATTATTTTATAATCAGAATCAAGTTGGACATAACCAGTAGCAATATTACTAGAAGTATCTTCATCATAAATAGTTTCATATAGTTCATAAATTAAATTACCTTTTTCATCTTTACGCGAAATCATATCATAGTATATATCGTTAGCACTATTATTAATAAAATAAATATCTTCATGGTTAAGATTATCAGTAATATTTTTATCTGATGTATATAAAAGGGTTAGGGTTTCATCATAAATTGCAAAGTTACTTCCACTTATTTTTTGAATAGGAATTCGTTTAAAGGCATCATTTTTTAGGGCATCTTCATAATTTAATAGATCATAGATAGTAGAAAAGCTATTATTTAAAATGTAATTGCTAATATAATTTCCAATAAAACAGAAAGCCGCTACTAAAAGGGCTAAAACACAGAATTGAATTAAGCAAATAGTTATTAAACTTTTATTTTTCTTCATATGGCACCAATTTATAGCCTAAACCTCTTACCGTTACAATATATTTAGGATTAGTGGGATTATTTTCGAGTTTACTTCTTAAGTTAGAGATATGGACCATCATAGTATTATCATCACTATCACAATAATCGCCATTAATATATTCATATATTTGGGATTTGGTAAATACACGATTTGGTGATTGCATAAACATAACCATCATTTTCATTTCAGTAGAAGTTAGAGGAATGATTTTATCATCTTTTTTTAAGATATATTTATCCATTTCTAAAGATAGATTTCCAACTTGAAGGATATTACTATTACTATCGGTTCCAAGTTTTAAAAAGCGGCGCAAAATGGCCTCAACATATGCCACAACTTCTAAGGGATTAAAAGGTTTTGTGATATAGGCATCAGCACCAATTTTCAGTCCTAAGACTCTGTCAGTATCAGTTGTCTTAGCGGATATTATAATAATTGGGATATTGCTTATCTTCCTAATTTCTTTTATTAAGGTATAGCCGTCCATTTTTGGCATCATTATATCAACTAGGGCTATATCTATTTTTTCTTTTTTTAAGATATCAAGTGCCATTAAGCCATCACTAGCGGCAGATGTGATATAATTACTGCTTTCTAAATATAGTCTTAATAGTTCTACAATGTCGATATCATCTTCGACAATTAATACTTTATTGTGCATAAAATCATCACCCTTTAATCGTTTTTGTTAACATTTCTAGGATATTACACTTTAAATTTAAAGTCAATTACCTATTTTCATTAATTATTAGAATTGGATAGAACAAGGATTGAAATAATCATTATTAATAATTTCTATTGTTAATTAGTATGACAAATAGCTTTTTTATTAATTTTGAGGGCAAATTTTTTTGTTTTGTTATTTTTATAGTTATAGTAAAATTGATTAAATGTAAAAAAATACATAAGACGGTAAGAATCTTATGTATTTTCTATTTAAGCAAAAAACTGATCATACCAAACTAAGAAAGTATAAATAGTCCATACTTTTTTATAACAATCCTTTTTACCTGATTTATGGTCTTCTAAAAGCTTAATTATACGTTTGTGATTAAATATTTCTTTAGCAGTTGAACTATCAAATTTAGCTTTTATTTCATTATATAGATCATCTTCCCTTATCCATTCTCTTAATGGAACTGGAAATCCTAATTTTTTCTTTTTATAAGCTTCATTAGGGATTGATTTTTTAGCAGCAAGTCTTAAGGCTGGTTTAGTAGTTTCTTTATTTACTTTAGCATAACTTGGTAGGTGTCTTGCTACTTCATAAACTTCTTTATCTAAGAATGGAGTTCTAGCTTCTAAGCCAAACATCATAGTATTTCTATCAACAGCATGTAAGAAGTCTTGAACTAACCAATAGTAATAATCGATTACTTGACGTTTTACTAAATCACTTTGATCTTTATATTCAGCATAAAGGGGTGCTACTATGTCTTTTGTGTTAATTTGATTTTTAAAGTTTACTATTTTTTGTGCTTCTTCATCACGGAATACTCGGCCTAAACCAATGTTATAATCTTCTAATTTGCGACCTCTTCGGTAAACAAAGTTGAATCCCCGTACTTCGGGAAAAAGACCTGCTACTAAGGATGCAGCATGACGAATTGGATAAGGTATTTTCATATACCAAGCTTGGTCTACTTCTTCACGATATGATAAGTAACCTCCAAATAATTCATCAGCACCTTCACCGGATGTAACTACTTTAACATCTTTAGAAGCTATTTCAGCAACAAAGTATAAGGCGATAGCTGATGGATCGGCAAGTGGTTCATCCATATGATACATAATATTAGGAAAAGCTTTCATATACTCTTCTTTAGTAATTTTTTTAGACTTATTTTCAATACCTAGTTTATCTGCTAAATCTTTAGCATATTTAATTTCATCATATTTAGGATTATCATAGCCAACAGTAAAGGTTTTATCGGGTTTAGCAATAGATACTAAATAAGATGAATCAATTCCACTTGATAGAAACGAACCTACTTCTACATCACTAATTTGGTGATATTTAACAGAATTATCCATGGCTTTTCTAATTTTGTTGACGATAGTATCCATGTCTTCATCTTTTTCATCAAATTCTAATTTAAAGAATTGAGTCTTATTAATTTTACCATCTTTATATAATATTTGATAACCTGGTTCAACACGATAAACTCCCTTAAAGAAAGTTTCTTCAGTAGGAGTTGAGTTAAAACATAAATAGCTACTTAAGATTTCTTTATTTAATTCTTTTTTAAATTTAGGATGATCTAAAAAGGCTTTTATTTCTGATGCAAACATAAAACTGCTACCAAATTTAGCATAGTATAATGGTTTAATACCAAAGCCATCACGAGCCATAAATAAAGTTTTTTGTTTAGTGTCCCAAATAGCAAAAGCAAACATACCACGCAAATGCTTAGTTACATCTGTACCCCACTGTTCATAACCATGAATGATTACTTCGGTATCGCTTTTGTTAGTAAATTTATGACCACTTTTTTTAAGTTCACTCTTTAATTCAACAAAATTATAAATTTCTCCATTAAAAACAATAACTAAGGATTTATCTTCATTATATTGAGGTTGTCCACCACTAGATAAGTCTATGATGGCTAACCTACGATGAGCAAGAGCTACATCATCGTCAATAAAATAACCTTCGCCATCAGGTCCACGATATTTAATACGCTCGGCCATATCTTTTATAACTTTTTCTTTATTTTTAATTGTTTTATCAACAAAACCTGCTATTCCACACATATTATTACTTCATCAAATATTTGATGCCTTTCTTTCATCTTTTATTTTTTAATTTTACTTTAATTTTTATTATTTGTACATAATTTTAAATAAAATTTCACAATATTCTTAATTTAATTATATTTTTATTATTCTTTATAATCTATTTTAGCATAATAATTATTTTCAATAATAAGTTTACTCATGTTTATACGATTAGCTACTATTTTATTAATATTACTAACGTAAGAATCTGGTACTTCTACATCTTTTGTAGCTACAAACTTACCAATATTTGCATAATATGTTCCATAATCACTAACCCAGCTTTTATTTTGAAAAAAGACAAGACCTGGAGTTGATGATAAAATATCTTTGCCCATAAAGAGCCTAGAATCATAGGAAATCCCAAAAAGATTATAAATGGTTGGCAGGAAGTCTAATTGACTAGCTGTTTTATTAATAGTAACACTTGGAGTATTATTATTCCAAATAATTAAGGAGTTATGATTTACTTCAACAGTTTCATCTCTTTTATAAGTGGATAGTTCATTAATAGAGTTAATATCCATACTATAAGGATAATGATCAGGAATTATAGCGATAACGGTATCATCTAATTTATTATTTTCTTCTAATATTTCTATAAGGCTAGCAACGGCTTTATCTAATTCGATTACACTGGCTAAGTAACCTTTAGCTTCTTCACTTAAGTTCATATCTTTAACTAATTGCCAATTCTTGCTTACTATAGCATTACCATTTCTATTATAAGGCATATGGCTGGATACGGATACATAATAGGTTAAAAATTTTGAAGAGTTTATCCATTCGTTGGAAGTTACTTTGACCATATCATCATCACTAGCTGGCCAAGTATTACAATCCATAAGTTTTTCTAAGCCCGTATTTTTAGCTTCAAAGTAATCAAAGCCCATTGTTTTTAAGTAAGTATTACGATTTTGAAAATAAGCATCATTAGCATGGTATGCTTTTGTATCATAGCCGCTGTTTTTAAAAACATTGCCTAATCCAAAAGGAAAATAATTAGTGCCTTTACGGAAATATTTATTTAAATCATTAAGATTAGCAAAAAGTCCAGTTAAATTCTGAAATTCACCACCGATAGTACTCAAATTAACTGGTGTATAAAAATTAGTAAAGTTAAAACCTGTGGTTGCTAGTTTATAGAGTGTTGGTGTTACATCCTCACGGATTCCAATAGTATTAAGACTTTCAGCCATTATAATAATTAAGTTTTTATCTTTAAAAAGACCAGTATATTCATTTTTTAAAGTACCTTCATCTTTTTTAAAATACTTATGCATACTAAGTAAAGTCTTATTTTTTTCATTATTTATTAATTTATCAAAGTCAATATTCAAATTATTGTAAGTATACTTATTTTCTACAGGATCTTCATTAGTATCATTATTTGAATCATTATCATTTGTTATATCAGGGTTAAGAGGTTGCTCCAATGTAGTTTTACTATCATACTTAAAAATTAATTCTGGGGTATTACGAATTTCAATCTTTGATGATAAACGTCCACGTAAGTATTTAGCTGTACTATCATTTAATTCTTTTTCTAAATTTTTATGGTCATCTTGTTCTAGGCTAGTAAAATATACCTTACAAAAGGATAAGTCGTTAGTAACTTCACAAGCTGTAATAGTTATGGCTTTTAAAATAGAATCACGACTTTCTTCTAAGATTATCTCACATAGGGCTTTTTGAATGTTGCTAGATATTCTTTTTTGTTTTACTTGGTTCATCTTTTTACCTCAACCATGTCGTAACTTTCTAGAATATCTCCTTCTTTTAAGTCACTATAAGATTCTAAAGTAATACCACATTCAAAACCTTTTTTAACTTCTTTAACTGAGTCTTTACCTCTTTGTAAGCCAGCAATGTTACCATCATGAATAACGATACCGTCACGAATAACACGAATTTTAGAATTACTCTTAATTAAACCGTCTGTTACATAAGAACCAGCGATTTTGCCGACTTTAGAGAAGGTAAATATTTTACGAACTTCAGCACGTCCAAAGATCTTTTCTTCAAATTCAGGATCAAGCATCCCTTGCATTGCAGCTTCCATATCTTCTATAGCTTTATAGATAATGTTATACAAACGAATATCAACACTGTATTCTTTAGCCATTTCTTTTGTTTGTGGAGATGGAGCAACATTAAAGCCAATAATTATAGCATTAGATGCATTAGCTAAAACAACATCACTTTCGGTAATTGTACCAATATCACTACGAATGATATTTATCTTAACACCTTTAACTTCAATCTTTTGTAATGAATTTTTTAAAGCTTCTTCACTACCTTTAACATCAGTTTTTAGGATAATGTTAATTTCTTTTGTGCCTTCATCAATAGCTTGAAATAAGGAATCTAAAGAAATATTTTCTTTTTTGAACTTTTGATCACGAGCAATTAATTTACGTTTTTCAGCAACTTCTTTAGCTTGAGTTTCTGATTCAAAGCTCATGAATTTATCACCAGCTTCAGGGTTGCCTTGAAGACCAGTAATTTCAACTGGTGTAGAAGGTCCGGCTTCAACAACGTTTTGACCTAAATCATTTTTCATGGTTCTTACTTTACCATAGTTAGTACCAATAACAATTGGGTCGCCAATTCTTAGTGTACCATTTTGAATTAGGATAGAAGCAACACCCCCAACATGTTTATCTAATTTAGATTCAATTACGGAACCTACAGCATATCGATTTGGATTAGCTTTTAAGTCTAACATTTCGGCAGTAGCAAGAATTGTTTCTAGTAACTCATCAATATTTTGACCTGTTTGAGCAGAAATTTTAACAAATGGATATTCGCCACCCCATTCTTCAGGAGTAATATTTAAGGCTGCCATTTCTTCCATAACTTTGTTTGGATTAGCATCTGGTTTATCCATTTTATTAACAGCAACAATAATAGGTACTTTAGCAGCTTTAGCATGGTCTATAGCTTCTTTAGTTTGTGGCATAACACCATCATCAGCCGCTACAATGATAATAACTATATCCGTTACACTAGTACCACGAGCACGCATGGCAGTAAAGGCAGCATGTCCTGGAGTATCAATAAATGTAATTGGTTCACCATTATGAACTATTTGATAGGCACCGATTGCTTGGGTAATTCCACCTGATTCAGTAGAAACAACTTTGGAATGACGTATTGTATCTAATAGAGTTGTTTTACCGTGGTCAACATGTCCCATAATAGTAACAACGGGAGGTCTTTTTACTAAATCTTCTTTAGAATCTACTATTTCATATTCTTCAAAGTTAGTAATATCTTGAGTAGTATCTCTTTTTAAAACTTTATTATATTCTAAAGATACAACCTCAGCATCTTCAAAACTAATTGGCATAGTTAAATTAGACATAATACCATTAGTCATTAATTTAGTAATTAGGTTAGCAGCACTACAACCAATAGCCTCAGCTAAAGCACCAACTGTCATATTTTCATGGTATAAAATGATGTTATCTTCTTTAGCATTCTTCTTTAATTTAGATTTATTTTTATACATTTCTTTTCTTTTATTTAAGAATTCAGCTTTGGAAGAGGCTATTTCACTTTTTTTCTTTAATTTTTGTTTTTTATCACCAGATTGGTAAGATTTTTTGATGTTTGCAGTTTCCATAATGTCTTCTACAGCCTCATCAATTACATCTTCTTCTTCTAGTGATGTATCATCAGCAGTCGATATTAGATTAATGGCATTGTCTAAAATAATAATATCATCATCACTTAACTCTGAATCACCACTTTTTACTTTAATTCCTAATTCTTCACACTTTTTTAAAATTTCAGCAACTGTATGATTGGTGTCATTTGCATATTCTTTAACAGTCATCATAAAGTACCACCTCTTTCTTATATATATTTTTCTATTTCTTCATAGATACTTTCTGGTATTTCTAATTCTAAAGCTCTATCTAAGGCTTTATTTTTCTTAGCTATTTCTAAAACTTCTTTAGATTTGGTAATGTAAGCCCCTTTGCCGTTTAGTTTGCCAGTTGTATCAACTTGAATCTCGCCAGTCGGTGTTTTTACAATTCTTAAAAGATTTCTTTTTTCTTCCCTATTTCTTGTAACAACACACATTCTCAAAGGAACTTTTTTCATTATTTATTTCCTTCTTTTTGGATATCTTCCATAGTTTTAACTTCGATTTTATATCTTGTTAATTTACTAGCAAGTCTAACATTAATAGCTTTACGACCGATAGCAAGTTTTAAGTTATCTTCTGTTACAATAGCAAGAGCTTCTTTCTTCTCTTCATCTTTAATAGATACGATAACATCTTTAGCTGGAGCCATAGCATTTTTAATGAATTCGGCTGGGTCATTGCTGTATTTAACTAGATCTACTTTTTCACCATTAAGTTCTCTTAAAATATTACCAATTCGGCTGCCTCTAGCACCGATGCATGCACCAATTGGATCAATTTTATCATTTGTTGAGTAAACAGCAACTTTAGAACGAATGCCTGGTTCTCTAGCTACTTGGTATAAGATTACTGTACCATCAGCAAGTTCAGGAATTTCACTTTCAAATAATCTCTTTACAAAACCATAATGTTTTCTTGATAAAAGAATAAGTGGTCCTTTTGTTCCAGCTTCAACTTTAGTAACATATACTTTAATTTGAGAACCCATTTTAACGGTTTCACCTGGTATCATTTCACTCTTTGGTAAAATGCCACGAGCACGTCCAAAGTCAACATAGTAATTTCTTTGGTCTTCCATAGCGAGCATGCCTACTAACATTTCATCTTGTTTATCACCAAATTCACTTACGATAGATTCTTTTTCTGCTTCTCTAATTCTTTGAGTAACTACTTGTTTAGCAGCTCCAGCAGCAACGCGACCAAAGTCATGAGGTGTTACTTCTTTTTCAATTGTATCGCCTACTTTAATATCTGGGTCAATTTCTTTAGCTTCTTCAAGTAACATTTGAGCATCAGGATTAATCTCTGGTGGAATTTCTACTTCATTTCCCTCTTCATCAGTTTCATAAGTTGAATCAATATAATCATCAACAACGACGTAATAACTAATTACTTTAAATTTACCTGTAAGTTCATCAAAATCAACACGAACATTAGTTCTTGAATCATAATTTTTCTTATAGGCAGTCATTAGGGCTTGTTTCATTGCATCGATAATTAAATCTTTAGATATCCCCTTTTCTTCAGTTACTAGATTTAGGGCTTTTAAAAATTCTAAACCACTATCTACCATTTTTTCTGTTTCTTTCTTTCTCATATTTATACTCCTCTTTCTTTACTTATAACATCAAGACCGGGCAGATGAATAATGCTTCTTTCCTCAAAGACGCCCCTGCCGAACTTACTTCAAGCACGTTGTACATGTTGGAAGTCAACGAAAATAACGGTGATATTTATATCAGTACTTCCGAGTTCACAACGAACGGCACCATCTACCGTTTCAAGAAAGACGGTACATTTATCGAGAAGTTCGATGCAGGAGGCATTAATCCCAATTCTGCTGTATTCTTTAATTAAAAATGAAAAAAGTTACATTATTGTTTCTTATGCTGACACTGGTCTTGTTCCTTTCCGCTTGTAGTGGGAAGGACAAGACTGTCTCTGTTTTTATATCCGGTGATACTATCCCTCTGCGTTATGCCGATAACCTCACGTTAGTAAGTTATCCCGACTACACTATTGCCACTTTACGTAACCCTTGGGATACCCTGAAAACATTGCACACCTATATCTTGGTTCCGGCATCCTAACCTTTACCGGCGCATATGCCCGAGGGGACAATTGTGCGTACTCCGCTTCGCAAATCGGTCATTTATTCCTCGGTTCATTGCAGTCTTATGGATAAGTTGGGAGCTGCAGGCAGTATAGGCGGTGTGTGTGACTTGAAGTACATTAAACTCCCGGTTATACAGGACGGATACCGTAACGGAACGGTTACCGACTGTGGTGACGGTATGAATCCTGATATGGAAAAGATTATCGACCTGCATCCCGATGCTATTTTGCTTTCTCCGTTTGAGAACAGCGGTGGTTACGGACGCGTTGAAAAACTGAATATTCCTATTATCGAGTGTGCCGACTATATGGAGACTTCCGCTTTGGGGCGTGCCGAATGGATGCGTTTCTACGGGTTGCTTTTTGGTGTTGTCTCAAAAGCCGACAGCCTTTTTGCCGAGGTGGATAGTTGTTATAACCAGCTTAGAAAACGTGCTTCACTTTCGTCTTCGTCTTTGTCTGTTGTCAGTGAACTGAAAAGCGGTTCTGCCTGGTATGTACCGGGTGGTTGCAGTACAATCGGGCGTTTGTTTAATGATGCCTGCGGGCGTTATGCTTTTGCGGAAGATAAACACAGCGGTTCCATTCCTTTGGCTTTTGAAACAGTTTTTGACAAGGCTGGTGATGCAGATGTATGGACTATTAAGTATAATCGAGACCGTGATATGACCTATTCTGATTTGAAAGCCGATTATATAGGTTATACTGGCTTCAAAGCATTTAAAACACGGAATATTTACGGATGTAACACGGCAAAAGTTCCTTTTTATGAAGAAACTCCTTTCCGTCCGGACTATTTGTTGTCGGATTTGATACAGATTTTACATCCCGAAATAGGAGATTTAGGCGGTTTGCGCTATTTTTGCAAATTGAATGAATAAAGGATGGAAATATGGCATCGGATTAGGAATGGTAATTGTATTACTGTTTATGGCTAATCTGCTGATAGGGTCGGTTCCGATTCCCGTATCCGATGTTTTCAGCATACTCATGGGGCATGAAGGCGAGAAGGCAAGCTGGAGTTTTATTGTATGGGAGTCCCGCCTGCCTCAAGCTTTGACAGCATTGTTTTGCGGAGGTGCACTGGCAGTCTG
>OLOX01001399.1_pt1 | contig 22951 bp, 20 predicted proteins | sample 1672091 | NCBI WGS metagenome assembly OLOX01 (sample SAMEA3136644, study PRJEB25190) | human gut metagenome | reverse complement strand
CCTTGCGGTCGCCGCAGTAGGGGCAACCGCGGTCGGCGCCGCCGGTCCTGTTGTAGGCGGATATCTGCCATGCGTGCCCATGCCCGCATCTCCACCAGACTCTCCTCGCGCTACCGGAAACGATGCCGTCGGGCCCCACCTCGTTGGTTTTCCCTGGGTTTCCCAACCAAAGGGCGCGTCCGCGCAAGTTTTGGACATCGGATGGGCGCAAGCGGGCGGGCGGCGCTGCACCGGCCCGTCGGCAAAGGGAATACTGGAGAAAAACAGGGATGGTCGAAAGTGCGCACCGGCGCTATCGCTCCACAATCGTCCCGCAACGATTGAAAGGGGCAATAATGGGCACGACATCAGCGACCATCAGGGTCGAGGAGTCCATAAAGCGCGCCGTGTGCGCCATCGCCTAAGATTTCGGCTTCGACATCTCGTCCATCGCCCGCGCCTTCTACAAGCAAATCGAGCGGGGGGTGTTCCTATAGTTTTGTCAACGATTTTCTCCGTTGAGCGACCTAGATTCTCTCCATGCTGGCGCCAGCCCATCGGCGCGGCAGCTCTCTTCAATTTCTGCGGGGCTAGGCCGCGTAGGGGCCTTGTCCCGCATGACCGCGTAGATAACCTTCAGCCTCTTCCTCGCCACGGCCTTGAGGGCCTCTCCGTGGCACATGCCGCGGGCGCGGCACGACCGATAGTACTCCCCGAACCTCCCCTTGGACCTCACCAGCGAGTTGCATGAGAAGATCAGCAGGTTCTTCAGCCTCTTGTTCCCCTGCCTCGACGCCGTCACCGACGATATCGACGTGCCGGACTGGCGGTTGCGCGGCGCCACTCCGCAGTAGGAAGCCAGGTGGTCATGGTCGGGGAACGCCGAGATGTCGATGGCTATCGCGAGCTCCGAGGCCGTTCGGGGTCCGATCCCCGGCACGGTCATCAGGCACGCGTAGGTGCCGTCCTCCTCGAGCAGCCCGGCTATCTCGCGGTCGAGCCTCGCAACTTCGGACATGGCCTCCGATATGCGGCGTGCGAGCATGCTTACCTGGGGGTTCTCGGCTTTGACCATGACCTCGGCCGGTCGCGTCGACGAGGCCACCGCATCCCACGCCGCCGCCATCGCGGACCTGTCGGCGCCGCGCGTGAGCGCCCCGAACGCCGCCCTCCCCGCGTCGACGATGCCCCAGGGGCCTCCCAGGCGCTCCAGGACGCGGAGCCACCTGGCGTCCGACGGGTCGACGAGAGCCTCGAACGCGGGGCAGGATTCCAGGAGTATCGAGCGGAGCCTGTTCTTGTCTCGAGTGCCGCACGTCACCAGGTGGTCGCGCTGCGACGCCAGCGACCTCGCCGCCTCCAGCGCCTCATCGCGCTCGGGCACCGGCAGCAGCGCGTCGGGCACGCCCATGGCCGTCCTGGCGATCACGTGCGCGTCGCGCTCGTCGGTCTTGGCGTCGCCCGAGAATAGCCTCGACGCCTGGTGCGCCGCGATGCCGGGCAGGTACGCCACGGGCAGGCCGGTCGCCCTGGCCCTCGCTATGGGCAGCGCCCCGATGTTGCGCACCTGGTCGACGACCACGAGCGTCGAGGCGTCGACCTGCGAGAACAGGTCGTCGAGCGCTCGCTCCGTGTTTTCCACGGGCCGGTTGACAGCGACCTCGCCGTCGGGCGTGAGCAGGCAGGCCCAGTGGGACGCCTTGCCGACGTCGAGGCCGAGGACGGCCCCTCTCGCCTCCGATGCGGTCAGGTGCATGGTATCCTCCAATCGTCGGTCGATCGGAAGCCGTTTCCCACGACACCCACATTACCTGGCCGTGACCCGGCCGTCGCAGGAGGGTCCGGCAGTTTCCTATCAGTCGTCTGAAACGGCGGCGCCCGCGTCGGCAACACCCCCCGAGCCCTCTACGGGGCAGGGGCAGAAGGCCGTCCGCGGGCGCCCGATCGGCGGCCCTGTCGGGCTTGCTTGGATCGTATCCGACTCCCGCTTTCGCAATCAACGGGCAATCGAATAGCTCATTTCAAACTGTAATGGGTAGGTTCGAGCACGCGGACTCCAGAAACTCGTCAAGGACACCGAACTGGGAACTCGGTTGCGAGTTAATCTGGTTAACTGGGCTAAAGAGGCCTACGAGGTTTTTGGCGAACTGCTCGGTTATGGCGCGCACGGAGTCCTGGATCAGTGTGAGGCCTTTGAGGTGCGGGGCGCTTGCGGCCCAGATGGCATCCGACATACCAGGAGGAAGATTCACCATGGGGCCAGGGCAGGCGGCGGCTTTGGCAAGCTTGTAATCGCTAGACCCTGAGCAAACACCGCTCTGTTGTTCATCAGACAAAGTTAACTCCTAACACACGACATTCGAACGAGCCAAGCTCAGAAAAACAAAGAGGCTCCGAAGATGATACTCCGGAGTCCCGAAACGCTTGTGCCACGCGATTATTCAAAGGACTCGAAAAACCTCTGACATGCCACTGCTTGCGCAAGGGCAAAAGCCGAGCCTATTGCAAGTTGTATTGTTTGAGAAACGAGTTCGTAGCACCTTCAGCCGCCGCCGTAATGATTTCGGAAGACATCGTCTCAACGGTCTCGACAACAAGAGTCAGCCCCCTGCCCCCTGGCCGCCTTCTAAATCTGACCCCACCTCGAATCGTCCCGAATCCTGTCGAGGAAGTCATGGCCTTCCTAGGTCAGCGAGCCGACGCCGAAAGTCCAAACGCCATTGTCCGCATATTGGACGCTGCAGTTACTAAGATAAGGTCCTATATTTCGCTGGTCGCTTGCATGGCTGCGACACGAAATAATCCGATGGCCTCTTCTATTGCATTGGGGTTCATCTCCTTGAGCTCGCCACTGGCGCGCATCTCCCTAATTTCTTTCGAAAGATCATCAATAGCGCAATCCAAGGAATTCGATATCCGAATCGATATCTCACGGTAAAGCGTAGAAAGACGCTCCGTTCCTTTATTTTCTTGCGAGTAGAATCGGCATCTTCCGTTCCACCTTGGCAACCTGCCATTTTCATTTGAATCCGGCAGGAGGAAGAAACGCTCTTTTACGATGCCATTCTCGATGGTAATGTAGCAGGTCGCTGAGTTTTCGAAAGCTCTGTTATGAACGATTTCGTTTCTTATGTCTTCCAAGTACAAGACTTCGGGAAAGTCGTTGCATATATGGCCTTCGTCACCAGAGTGCGGACCCTTTGACCTGAATGCTGAATATAGGGCCGACTTGTCTGATTGAATTTTCTTGAAGGATTCGAATCGATCGGGAATCCGGTTCAGTTCAAATAGCAGATGGCTGAGAATATCCAATGAAGAATACAACCTAATTACGAACGACTCCACTTCTCTCATCATTGAGTGAGACTTCGGAGAGGAGACGTTGAATACTCCGTTCGAGATGCCTCCAATGGGCTCGATTTCCCCTAGCGCGCAGAATACCATCCTCAGTGAGCCTACGGCCTGATCGTACGTTTCGCCAAAGCTTTCGGTTAAATACCTTAGATCATCTAGATAGATGAGCCTTCGCGCCTCCTCGAATGAGAAGCGTTTGGCGTAATCAGCAAACGAATTCCTATCGAAAGTCATTTCGGGACTGAAGCCGCCCTTTGATATTGCAATCGGGCAGAAGCGTATGATGGAATAGTATGTCGATTGGTTTCCGAACAATCTTTCGATGATGAGATTGTCGAGATCAATCAATCTTGAATGGATTTGCTCCTGAATGCTGTCAAAGGAATCATATAAAAGGTCTTGCGTCGGTAAGCTGTACACAAAGAAGCCATCAGGTTCATCGTCTAGAGTTCCCTTTGATACTGTTCCTAGTTCAGAATAGTATGTAATTAATGGCCTATCTTTCGTATTAGAGAGCTTGCTGGCGTTCAATTTCATGACTTATTCTCCTCGTGTGAATATGCGATTGCTGGGAGAAAGATAGTGTAATGAGTTTTTGCGCGTTTCCGTACCGCGAATATTGGCTGCAGTACCAGCGGAGGTTACCACTCAGGATACCGGCGGAAGTGGTCAAATACGCGCTGGGCGCAACCGAGACGCAGCCAGAAAAGGGCGACATGAGGGCTGTTTCAGAGAATTGGGGTGATATGGATGGGCTGACTAGTAAGTGCATCTCCGGGTTCATCAGATGGCTGATCAAGGCCGTCTTCAGGTTCATGTAGTGATCCGCTTTTGCTATCAAACAAACACTTGATTGATTTAGGGCTTCCAGACTCTTAGCGTGTCTGGAAGCTCATTTATTTTATTGTCAGCAACCACGAAGCCAACGCTGAACCTCGCCCTAGTAATTGCAACATAGAGCTTGGAGCGTGTCTGCGGCTTCAGATCCGTCGAAGCGTCTTGCAACCAAGAGGCCATATCGGCAACTGGATAAATCAGAACATGGTCATATGTTCGGCCTTTTGCTTTGCCGAAGTTGCAGACCGATGAAGCGTTCGCGGTCTGAGTGGCGACGCTATGTCTCAAAATCACTGGATCCAAAAACTCGCAATACTTTTGCGCAAGCGACTCTGGAATAGCCCAGACTCCATTATGGGTTTCATTTGAAGCGGCACACAAAGATTCGGTTGGTGGAAACATCGGATAAACCATGTTTGCGAATTCGATGACGCCCTTAGAGCAACGATGCGTTCCGTTGAGAGTCGCGCGATCTATCTCGCAGAGCGACGTGAGTTTGTTTTTCTCGATATATTGCTCGAGGCTCAGACCCTTGTTCTTGTTTCCAGCATTGGTGCGATAGGTTGACTGCCTCTCATCACCGCACATGACTACGGGCATGTCAGCGGATAGAAGCGCGGCGATAAAGTCATAGTCGTATCCGGCCATATCTTGTATTTCGTCGATGAGCACAACGCCGAACAACTCCCTGATCCTTTCGATAACCGCCCCGGAACTGCATTCATTGCATTTCAGCGCAAGTGCTGGAAGCTTGGCTGCATAGATCTCTTTCGATTTATTGCAGTAATAACGAAGGGTTCCTTTCTTGTTGAAATTCCTTCCTTCAGGATTCAGATCAACCCCGCTGAATCTCTCTTTACCGAAGCCCGCAGCGCCTTGGAATGGACGCACTCCGTGTTCAAGAAGGAAGGAGAACCACGGGAGCACAGTGATGTTGGAAGGGATGCAGCCATACTTCTTATGAATCATCTCCTTCGCCACCGCCGCATTTTCATCCGTAAAGGTGGTGTAAAGGATTCTTTGATCGGCATTCGAAAGGCTATTGATTAAGAATGTGGTTTTTCCTGAGCCGGCAGCAGCTAAATAGATCTTAGATTTCATCTAATTCGCCTCGCGCCCAAGCAATGGTTTGCATTATGTATTCCGGATATGACAAGGTTTCCACCGAATCAAATATCTTGAGCGCGACCTCTGTCTTGTTTCCCTCCATATACTTGAGTGCAGAATCTCGATCCTTGAACTCTTTACCCAAGATCTTCGACAGCATTTCAGCGCCAACCGATTCGTACATCTCTGCTTCAAGCGTGTTGTAGTTGATTCCTTCCATGCTGCCCTTTTTAAGAAGCCTTTTTGCGTACGAGACGACTTGCATTTCATCTTCTTGAGCCAGGGTTACATGCTTGTAGCCTTGATACTTCTTTTCCAGTGCCCCAATGTTTCCATCGTTGTCGGTCATGGCGATAACCCTCTTGTTGATCACCTCTGCAACCTCAAGGAATCGAAGGAAGCTTGTTCCGACGGAAATGACATCGACACCATCCTGGATTGGAAGCTTTCCATCGGAGGCATCCATATATGCGCGCTGGACAACGAGCTCGTCAGCATCTCCCTCGACGAGAATAGCGGTATCACACAGAAGAACCCTCAACGTCTTGTATCCAGGGGCCTTCATGAAGAACCTAGAGGTATCCTCGCTCAGGTCTCTCATCGAGGCGGAAATACCTCCGTTGAGAAGGATCAAGTTCCTAAGCTCAAGCTTGTTTGCAACGAAGCTGCTATGCGTCGTGATGATTAGTTGAGCCCCTTCGCATCGGCTTTTCACGCCCTCAAGGAACATATTCAACCTGGTATGTGAAAGATGGTTCTCGGGCTCTTCAAGCAATACCACGTTGCCGCCACGCTTTTCGCTCTTTGCCAAAGCGAGCTCTGTGCTGACGATGCTTTTGGTTCCATCTCCTACGTTGGAGAATGGAATATCCTCGAGTTTGGTGATGACTTCGCTTTCCCAGGAATTTACCGTGCCCGCCTCGAACCCAAACGCTACAGACTTATTCGTGAGACTCTTTGCGCTTTCGGAAATCTTCTTATTGATGGTTATGACGGTTTGGTCGGCGGAAAAGCCGGTGCGCATTCTTCTATGCACTTGCGATATGGCTATCTGATCGGATTTTTCCAGCACGTCTCTTGCGATTCTTGTCACCATCGCTTTCGAACCAGGCCAAGCAAGAGAATTGCCAGCGCCAACTAGTGCCGACTTGAACTTGATGCCAACAGGGCGGATGCTCTTTCTGGCAAATGTCGTCCATGAGCATGCGTAGTATTCGATAGGTAAACCATAGTGTGATTTCGCGGCAACAAAGTCTTGGTATTCATCGGAAAAAGACTCTGTGTCTATGGCAATTTCAAGCTTGATTCCAGATTCCGCGACACCACGACTATTAAAGTCGCCCTTATAAAGAGCAACCGTATCCTCTTCGCCGAAAAAGACCACCTCAATAACAATACTCGGAGGAATGCAAGGCTTTCCGTTATTCAGCAGGCAAAGATACTCGTCAACGATACCCTTGTTAAACAGATCCTCGGAAAGGCTCCTCATCAGCGGAGCTCCTCGATATTGACCTTCGATTACTGCTGTTACCGCCTCAAGCAGCGTCGACTTTCCAGAATCATTATCTCCAACGACAATGTTTATTCCTTCGGAAAACGAGATGCTCGCCTCGCGAAATCTCTTAAATCCAAATACTCTAAGCTCTTTTATATGCACGGTTCCACCAACTCTCGCAGCTCAACTCGTTTTTCTTTCTATTATCCGCCAATAAAAAGGAAAAAGCGCCACATTGGTGGGATCACGTGCCGAACGTTGGTGTAAGGGGCCGCTTCCCTGGCCGCAGAAAGCAGGAAGCGGCTATCGCCTAGAATCTGGGTGCCGTCAATAATCTTTCGCAAATTCAGCCGCACCCATGCAAGCCATCGGCGCAACGGTGATGTCTCCTACGCCTCAGCCTCCTTGAGCATCGACACATCCAGGTAGCGCCTGCTGCCCCACTCGCTCTCGGCGATGTACTTGAGCCTGGCGGTGACGAGCATGAGCGCCGACTTGCCGTCGGGGAACGTACCTACCACCCTCGCGTGGCGGCGGATCTCGCGGTTGAGCCGCTCGATGGCGTTGTTCGTGCGGATCCTGGCCCAGCGGCCCATCGGGAAGGCCGTGTAGGCGAGAGTCCCGGCGCACCCTTCGCGCACTACCTTTGCCGCTGCGCCGAGTTTCATCGCCTCGAGGTCGGATGCCACCTTTTCGGCCTTGGCCATGGATGCCTCGAAGGACTCTTGCGCGTGGATGGCCTTGAGCATCTTGGCGACCCTCTCGCGCCTCTGCCTGGGGACCTTGCCGAACACGTTTCTGTAGAAATGCACGGTGCACCGCTGGTACTTGGCCTGCGGGAACGCCTCCTCGAGCGCGCCCAGCATCCCGAGCGACTTGTCGCCGGCGACCATCCGGACGCCCGCGAGGCCGCGCCCGCGCAGCCACAGCGGGAACCCCTTCCACGAGTCCTTGGACTCGGCTAAGCCCTCGGCGCGGCCGATGACCTCGCGGTCGCCGTTCCCGTTGACGCCGATGGCGACCATGACCGACACGTTCTCGTACGCGCCTCCCCAGCTGCGCTTGAGGTACACGCCGTCGACGAAGACGTAGGGGTGCTCGCCCCCGGGCAGCCGGTTCCTCCATTCCTCGACCGAGGCGAACGCCTTGTCGTTGAGGTTGGAGACGGTGCCCGCCGACACGCCGGAGCCCCACAGAATCTGGCTTACGTCCTCGATGCGCCGGGTGGACACGCCGGCGAGGTACATCTCGATGATGGCCTCCCCGGCGCTGGTCTCGCGCCTGCGGTAGCGCTCGATCACGGCCGTCTGGAACGTGGCGCCGCGAAGCTTGGGCACGTCGAGCTCCACCTCGCCCGCCGACGTGGCCAGCTTTCGCTTGTAGCGGCCCGACCGGTAGGCCTCGCGGTCGGCCGTGCGCTCGTAGCGCTCGGCGTTCACGAGCTCGTCGGCCTCTTCCTCGAGGAGCTGGTTGATGACGTCTCACACGGTGTTTTTGACGAGCTCTTTGATGTCGACGCGCAGCGACTCCTCGTTTATTGATAGGATTGATTCGGACATGGCTCCAGCCTTTCTCGGTCTTCTTTTGTTTGGTCGCAAAGAATCATACCGATGGCTGGCGACCATGTCTTTTGCTTTCCTGGATGTATTCAGCTGTCAATTTGCGAAAGAAATTTTACGTGACCAGTTCTTGTTTTAGCTACAGCTTTACTGCCGCTTGCAGTACCTAAACTAGCATCAGCTCCTACCCGTTGCCAAGGCACGCTTCGTGCCATCTGGATTGTTCTGAAAAGAAAACGCCTCTTGCGGGGCACGTACAGGTTCTTAGTGTCAACGTGTGTCAGCCTACCGTGGAGCTCGTGGCAGTGCGGCATGGAACGGCGTACCAAAACTGATGCAATAATCAGCGAATAATCACAAGGCCGGAATGGGGTCATGGCGACCTTCTTCGAAAGAGCAGGTCGCCATGACAAGTCGAAATTCAACTCGGGGATTACTGAGCTCTTCGGAGAGAGTCTACATTCCGAAGAGCTAAGGTATCAGCTCGATAATGTGACCCTTGGAAACTTTCAAGAATTGTTCAACGCGGTAGACAGGCTACTCGACGAGAGAGGCATCGTTTTGTCTGCCTAATACTATCTATTGCTTTGTATGTAGCAGGACGGCCAACAGACAATTATGCACGATGGCCGTCCCTTCTATTAACTCCTTGCCTCAAGACGCGGCTCAATCCTAAGCTTGATTGGCTGCAAGTTGCGATACTCCTGGAGCGTACTGTTGTAAAGACTGCCATTGTAGCCTGGAGCATCGACCGTCACGACAGCATAGTAACGAGTGAGCGCATCGGGATCGTTATTGTTACGGAATATGGATTGGAGCGTCAGCTTCGGGTCATACAATGAGCTTGATTTCATGCGTTGTGTCCTGCTGATGACACTGTCCCACTTCATGTCGTTGGCTCGTAACTCTGACTCTTCCCAGTACTTCTTTGCAGGCTTGCTCACCGGCAAGGTTGATGAGGTGTAGCCCTGTAGTTCAAGCTCAGCCGCCTTGATACGCCCCTCCTCGGTGGCGAGATTCACCGTGTGCCTATAGCTTGTACCTTTGAGCGAGTACGTGTATTTGTTGGCGTGGGGAATGAGGGTATCTACTATGCAGCTTGAGGTGTAGGCATCCGAATCGTTGGGATTCGTTTTGCAGACTGCAACGATGGTCCAACTGATTGTGATAAGCCCCTTCGCCGACTCGATGCCGGGGGCAAATATCGGCAGCGAGACAAGCTGTTTGGGCCTGAGCGTGCCTTGATATAGCGTGGTGACACGGTTGTCGTCACAGTTCAGACAAGTCGATGGATCATCTGGAGCAATGCCGAAACCATACTCCTCTCGAACAAAGCTATCACTGTGCTCCGAATTGTGGAGGGCCAGAGCCCGGGCGAGATGCTGTGAGATATCCTCGCTTCGCGACATCATTCTGCCAAGCTTGTGGACGAGTAAGGGGGATGCAAAGCTGGTACCCGCGCTTGCGCCTAAAGCATTGCCGCTTGAGGCAACCACCACGAATGGCTTGTTGATGTCCCCTCCATACTCAAGGAGGTCGGGCTTGATTTTGGCACCCTCTCTTCCCGGACCAACACAGCTATATGGAGCGCGTGCCTTCGTACCATCAGACATTATACAAAACGCGCCAACTCCGATGCCGTTGACCAGATCCGCTGGCGACTGTACACGATTATCTGGGCTTGGCAAATCACCGTCATTGCCGGCCGCAATGCAAAAGAGGGGCGGCTCGACATCGCAGTTGTACGACAGCACATCAAGCGCATAAGTAAAGCGGCTGATGTCATCGTCGAGAATGGGGCCAGTGGGGCCAAACGAGAGATTATACAGGTGGATGTCAGGATAGTGCCCGACTACGTACTCGATAGCGTCAATCGATTCGTAGAGGTCAATGTCGATGGGATCGCTCGGCGGCAGCACTCGAAAGCTCTCAACCTTCACCTCGGGTGCAGGGAGGACGTCACTAGCTCCCTTACCAGAAAGCTCGCCATGCAGCACGGCTCCGCAGACACCCGTTCCATGGTCGATGCCGCCTTGGTCGGGCAGTGATGCAACGGCATCATGCGCATTGACATAACCGGCGAGGAGCGGGACATTGGGATTGCATCCACCATCGAAAACGCCGACGGTCACAGGTGGGACATTCTGGGTTGCAGCAACCTGTGGTGCTGGTGCGCTCATCGCGCTCCGTATCGGCTCGAAGGTGATTCTTCCCATCGGGTGAACCGTGCGCAGCGGGTTGATTCTCGCTGCTGCCATAGTGGCTTCCCTGCTCAACTGCGCGGCGATGAATGTAACGCCGTCTTTGTATGTCCGTACCTCGATTTTGTCACGACCGAGACCTGCTGCCCTGCAGAACAGGTCTACGGCATCCTCGGCGCTTTCTTGGAGCGGATGAAGCACGGCCTCGACCAGGCCCTCTTTCCATTCCGCATCGAAGCCAAGTATCTTCTCGCCCGGCTCAAGCAGGTCGAAGGAACGGATGGACATTATCTCGTTGCGCCATGCATCCGATGCGTTTGATCCGGTGCGAAGCGCGTCCTCAAAATCGGCGATACCCTTTGTGGTCGCGCGCAGGAAGTAGAGTTTTGCGAACTCGGGCTGCTCTCCCGCGTCTTCGTCATCACTGTTCTTCTGCGGTTGCACGTTGCCTGTCTTGTATCTCCTGCCGCCGATGACTTGCAACTCGTCCGAAGAGGTGAGCACCGATGAGGGTGCATAGGACTTTGCTTCGAACTTGGGCTCCATACGTATACAGACCACCTTTTCCTCGAGATAGGAATCGGGGTCGGTCTGTATCTGCCTGGACACAGTGCCGATATTAGCAAGGAGGCGGTTCCTAGCCTCTTCGTACTCGTGTGGCCGTGGCCTGGGACCTCCACCGGTTTTCTTCTGAACTGGCTGAGCATACGATTCGCCGTGGGCAAGAATTGGCAGCGGGTCGGACATGGCTTATGCCTCCTTCATGTAGCGGGAGACCGTCGAGGCGCCGACTCCGACGATCCGCGCAATGTCTCGTACTGTAAGAGCCGGGTTAATTTCTTTGAGTTTTATGCACGCCTCACTCTTCTCCCGCTTCGTTTGAGGTTTGCATTTGGAGTACAGCTCGCTCAGAGAAATGATCTCTATGCTCTCGCCCGGGTTCATCACTGATTGGCGTTTAATGTGCTCGCAAAGCTTGCAAATGTCTGCGGCGCTCATGCCCGCGCTCTTCTCGACCATGAGTAGGAGCACCTCTGACGAGAGTGTGAAGCGGTCGCTGGGCAGGTGCCTCTCGAAGAGTCGCATGCGTTCGTCCTCCTCGGGAAGCGGCACCTCTATAACTCTGTCGAAGCGCCGCCAAATCGCCCTATCCAACAACTCCGGATGATTTGTCGCTGCAAGCACGATGCTGCCCTTAGGGCATGTCTCGATTTCTTTGAGAAGAACGTTCACCAGGCGCTTCAATTCGCCGAGGTCACCCTCATCGTCACGCCGCTTCGCAATTGCGTCAAACTCATCCAGGAAGAGCACCGCAGGCTGTGCGTGGACATAGTCGAAGACGCTCTTGATGTTTTGCCCGGATCGACCGAGATAGCTGGATATCGAGGTTGCGAGGTCGAGCGTTATGAGTGGAAGAGCGAGCTTATATGCAAGCCAGTTGGCCGTGTATGTCTTACCCACGCCCGGAGCGCCAATGAAGAGGATGCTGTTCGAGGGTTCGATCCCATCCTCGAAAAACCGCTGAATCAGGCCCCTCTCCTTGAGAAAGTCGGTAAGCTCTTTTGTGGTTGCAGCATCGAGAATGGGATCCGGAAGCTCGGTTGGCTCTATGAGCTCTACGAGAGAGAGGCGGGTCTCTCGGTCGATCGGTAGCGGGCTTATCTCGGCTGCGCGGGTAGCCTCGCTTCTAATGTCAGATGCGGCAAGAGCCCCAGCGATCTCCGAAGCGAGATCGGGACGATCACGTCTCAGCTTGCGGGACACCGTGAGCGAGACTGATTCTACGAGTCTTCTATCATTCTCTAAACAGGCTCTCACCAGCCTAGGTATGTAGTCTATTGCCTCCATATACCATTACCTCTCTGTTACAGAAAATGGAACATACTTAAGATAACATATTTACAGCAGATATTTTATATACTGTGCTAACGGTTTTGAATGCTTAGAGAGTGGCACAAAATATCATGTGATTTGGCGCGAACTGTCTTCGAACTTGCGACAGAGAAATACCCTGCTCCCGACATTCGTTCGAGCGGACATCTGCCTGCGTGATTCACGAAGGCAGGCTGAGATCTTTTCAGCTCCTCCTACATGAACCGAAACACTTCCTTGATGAGGAACCGCGCAAACCAGTTGATGCCGTTAATCAATACCTTCATCTATCAATCCCTTCGTCCAATAATCCTCACTGTCGTCAACCTTGTCGCCTGAGAGCTGCACAGTCATAGTCAGTGTCTGCAGATTGGTGACGAGTGTGTAGCTGCGCCGCATTTCCTTGCGATCTCCTCGCAACCGGCACCCTCTACAGACAGTCAGTCCTTCATTGCGTTGAACAGCGCCACAATGCGCCGGTCGATGCTGTACCCGTGAGAATTCCCGAGCCAGATACCGACGTTATCGTTCAGGTTCGCGGAGCTTGCGCTCGTTGTAGCGGATGAACGAGCCAATCATGCGCGGGGCCGTCGCCTGCGTGATCTCCAACTTGCACCTGAGGGAGATATCGGCCAAGAGCATCACTTTGCCGGAGGCGCGCCGGTTGATCGGCTTCTCCAGGTGCTTGCCGAGCCGGTCGCTCGGAAAGTTGATTTTGGGAATGCCCGGGTCGCGCAGTCCCTTGCCGCGAAACGGCTTTAAATCGAGGGTCCTGTGCCCGAAGGGGGACATGAGCACGTCGGTCAAGATGAGTTAGGTGGTCAACATGGCGGGGGCTATCTGCGAGCGGAATATAAAAGAAGCGGCGCTGCTAATAGTAGCGCCGCTTGCATCATCAAAGAAAAATCGCTATCGATCGTCTCAGGGACTTTTCTTTCAAAACCAGAGCATGTCGATTACCGCTCATAGAAGTCCATCCACTCTACAGGCAGCATCAGACCGTAATAATCGACGGGCGTTTTGAATCGAATCCTTTTCAAATGACCGTCGCTCTTCCGCACCCAACTGTGTCCGCAGCGATCGGTGAAAGCCACCTCGCAGCCGAGGGTCCTATGCATCGAGCAATCGAGATGCCCGATGCGCCTCACGGTTTTGCCCGGAGCAACGGACGAGAGTAGAATTCTGCCGTCACGCCCCTCGACGTCCCTCCCGTCTTGAGGCCCGGCACCTTGGACGAGCACTGCAGTGAGAATAACTTGGTAAACGATGTCGTTGCTATTGTTCATCACTTCTAGGCCGAACTGCGGCGCGAAATCAACCCTGCGCCTGTCGGCCGTAGCCGTCTCCCCCTGGGGCATCCTGACCACGCGGGCACAGATGGCCGATGCCTGGCTCCGCGCGGACGCCCGGCTGCCCCGTATCAGCGAGACAATCCACTGGAGGAGAGTGAGCACCAAAGCTAGAAAAGCAGCGACCGTGTCGAAATCGATTTGACCGTTGAAACTAATTACAAAGCCATCCGTGATCATTTGGTCAACCTATCTGCCAGTGCCGCCGCCTTAAGGAGAGGCTTCCGGTCGTCGGGCCCCACTCGGCGAACGGCTCGTTGCTCCCGTCGCATACCCCGCATTCTTTTGCCGTCGTCGGTCGTATGGACCTCGACCACCAGCGCGACCCTCGACTCGATTCACTGCTCGATGCGCTGGGTGACCTTGTGGAGGGTCTGCTGGCTGACGTCCTGGCCCTTGACGCCGCCGTTGTCGCGCACGCCGAAGAAGACCTCGCCGTGTCCGTGCTTGTTGAGCATCGCGGCAATGGAGGTGCACGCGGCATCGACCTCGGCCGTGGACTCCTTGTGCTCGACGTATTCGGACTCCGGGCCCAGGTTCATGCACTCGCCTCCGGTCGCTCGCAGCGGTTGGTTCGTGAGGTGTCATTGTACCGCGAGAGACGAGGGACGGGAGTAATTGCATTGGATACGGCGGGAAAGCCTGCGGTGGCGTATACCGGGCTAAACATCTTATTCGCTCGCACTATCTACCAGATGCTCCAAGGAGGCAGCTATCCGCTTTTCGGCTGCAAGCATTTTTTCAGCAGCTTTGCGCTCCTTCTCGAGTTCCTGTCTTATCCGATGCAAGTCGCTTATCACGTAGACCGAGTGAGCCAAGTCCTCGTAGCCAAGTGAGAACGGGCACTCGCTCTTGTGAGACTTGCGCACAAAACCCGCTTCCTCATAGGTGACCGTCACCTCGCACCTTTTGCCCTCGCATTCCTTTATCCCTTGGGCACCTGCCACCACTACCGTTCTGAGCTCAACCCCCGGGGCAAGGCACGAGACGCCACGAAACGCAAAGCTCCTATTGACGCTCTTCAGCAAGCTCGCCTGCACGAAAGACTCGTCCAAACCCCTAATCTGTACGTTTCTGGCCACCCCTTTACCAACGTTCGCCAAGACAAGCTCGGTGGCGCCTTGATCGCGGTTATGGTAGAGGTATACGACAAGCGACGGAAGACCGTCCTTGTAATGAACGTGGAGAGAGGCGATGACGGCGGCGATGGCCGCAATGGCAGATACTGCGCTCAGAATTAGCGCCATCAGCGTGGCTATATCTATAGTCGCCACCCCTGCTGCAACGCATGAATCCATCGCCCACCTCCCCGACCAAGTGAATGATCGACCTTATTCATAGAGAGTCATTGTATCGAGAAACCCATCGCCTGCGAAGCCATCGGCCTCGCGGGCGATTGATCACATGAATCGACCAGTCTCATAGAGCAGCAGCAAGGATGCTACAAAAGATCGATAAGCAGATTAATAGAGGTTTCAAGCTCCCCGTCCGTAAAGGTGTTTCCGTTGTCAGGGTGGTCGATGGCGTTGCGGATGTAGGTGGACAGAGTCTCGTAGCTGCAACTCTTGAAGAGCGACGGCTTTCGATGTCGCAGCGGGTCATAAGGGGGGGCTGTTTTCGATGTACTGGTCGCAGGCCTTGACGCTAGATACCCCTATCTTCCCCTGAAGCGCGCCATAGAGCTGTATGTGGTAGTCAACCGAGGCGACCCCAAAAGCATGGTAGTTCGTCTCAGCGGCGGTAATGGTCGGAAGGGAGTATGGTGCGGAAACCCTTCTTGCCGTCACGCCCAAACCGGTGTCGCCAAGGACAACGACCAGGACGTCATCCGGCCTTTCAAGGGCAGACCTAACAACGTATTCGGAATGCGTCGCAACGACGAGCTGGGCCAGCTGCGACCCGCCATGAGAGAACAAGCCCTCGTAGAACGAGAGAACTTTCTGCTGCCATTTGGGGTGCATGCTCAACTCCGGCTCGTCAATAAGGACGACTCCGCCGTCGAGGTTCCCGCTGTTACGAAGGAGCTGAGCCCCGCGAAACACCACTTGTTTCTCGCCTGTGCTCAAATCATCAATGGAGACATCAACGCCGTGTTTGCGAAAGACGACCCTCTTTTCATTGGGGTCGTTGTTGTCCACGCCTTCGAAGGTCAGGCTGTCGAAGAACCCGTTGAACGCCGCACGGAACCTACTTATCCTCGAGCTAGGCTCGAAATCGGGATACGAGACGTTTCCCTGTTTCCTACCAAGCTCGAAGAAATCAGAGCTGTCCTGGGCTTCAATATCGACGAGGAGTTGCTTTATGGATGTGTAGTCGTCGTCTCTGTCGTCGATGTGCTTGCTATCGTCAAGCTGCTGCGTCGTAGACGACTTGATAGGCTCAGTCGAGAATCCGGAACGGGCGCGCGAGTACACACAGCCATAGCCGCGCAGGTCAAAAGGGTCAGCATCGATAGTCCCGGGCTGGTTGTTGCGGTTTGAGATGATTCGATCCCAGTTGTCACTTCCTTCGACGCTTCGATCATGCCATCCGTATTCTGGATGTTCCGACGAAGGCCTTATCGTCACGTGCTGTCCGCTCGCTTCATACTCGATAAGCTCGAAAGGCTCGATAGTGTCCAGATTGAGAAACGTCGAAAGCGTGTCAAGAATGGTGGTCTTCCCAGTGCCATTCTCGCCGGCAAGTACAACAGTCTTGTAAGGCCTTCCATTTGGGTCAGAGAGGTCAAGATCCAAGCGGGCTATCTGCCGCCATTCGCCCCAGCGGACTCGCAACAGCATACCTATTCTCCGACTTCCTCTCGCCCCGCCAGCACGTCCGCGATTCGCTCGCTGGCATGTCCGTCACCGTAGGGGTTCGAAGCATGCGACATCGCTGCGTACTCGGCCTCGTCGGACAGCAGCCGGCTAAACTCGCGATAAATCACTTCCTCCTCAGTGCCCACAAGTTTCAGGGTGCCCGCAGCCACTCCTTCAGGACGCTCGGTGGTGTCGCGCATCACCAGTACCGGTTTGCCCAGGCTCGGCGCCTCCTCCTGGATGCCACCAGAGTCGGTGAGAATCAAATGACTTGCCGCCAAGAAGTTATGGAAGTCGAGAACCTCCAGCGGGTCGATAATATGCAGGCGATCGAAGCCATCGAGCTCCTCGTGGGCCGCCTTGCGCACCTTCGGATTCATGTGAATGGGGTAGATTGCCTTGGTGTCAGGATGTTCCTCCATCACGCGACGAATCGCGCGGAACATGCAGTGCATTGGAGCACCCAGATTCTCGCGACGGTGCGCCGTAATCAGTATCATGCGGCTGTCCTTCGCCCATTCCAGCTCAGGATGGCTGTAACCCTCGCGCACCGTAGTGCGCAGCGCATCAATACCGGTATTGCCAGTCACCCAGATTTTGCTCTCGGGCTTGCCCTCATCCAGCAGGTTCTTTTTGGACGCCTCAGTGGGCGCGAAGTAGTACTCGCTCACGATGTCCACCGCCTGACGGTTAAACTCCTCCGGCCAGGGCGAGTAGATATCGTGGGTGCGCAGGCCAGCCTCAACGTGTCCCACGGGAATCTGCAGGTAGAAACAGGCAAGGGCCGCTGCGAAACTCGTGGTGGTATCGCCGTGCACGAGCACCACATCGGGTTCCTCGTACTCTAGCACCTTCTTCAACTTCAGAAGCACATCGCACGTCACGTCGAAAAGCGTTTGACCCGGTTTCATGATTGCCAAGTCGTGATCGGGCTTGACATCGAACACACGCAACACCTGATCGAGCATTTCACGGTGCTGGCCCGTGACGGTTACCACAGTCTGGAACTCGTCGGAACGGCTTTTCAGCTCGTTCACGAGCGGGCACATCTTGATGGCCTCCGGGCGCGTCCCGAAAACGAGCATTACTTTTGTCTTAGACATCCTTCATCCTCCCAAATTTCATAGACTTCTGCGATATGGCACACCGAACAAAGGCACAACCATTTGATTAGCGGAACCGCCTTTTCGCATAACCCCAAACAAGAACGACAAACTCTTTTACAGAACTATGATTCGCGAAATAGAAAGCCGCCGCAGCCACAATCGTCAGCGGCAAGCTGGAAAACCCGTAGGCAAAAACAACGAAGAGCACCGCGAGTACTACCTCGCTGGCAATCACTCTCGGCGACCCAACGTCCATGAATCGTCCAAGGTATGCCTCCGCAAAGACGCTGCGGGTTGCAATGGCGACGACCATCGCGACCGTAGTGGCAGTTATACTCGATGTTGCAAACGCCACAAGCGCCATCAGGAACACCGCGCCCGCAAGGGAGGCAACATTGATCCACATCAACGCGGCTTCTTTGCGCATGGACTTCAGGTAAGTGTTGACAAGAAGCTGCATCTTGCAATCGAAGAAACAGACAGGCAGCATAATCGCAAGGTATCGCAAGCTGTCAGCGTATAGCGGTAGCCACCATTCCAATACGGCACATGCAGGAAAATACAGGACATAGACGAGCGGCAGCACCGTCACGAGCGCGCCGCGCATAAGCAGATATGCCTTACCCTGCGACTGCTTGCCCATTCTCCTGATGACGGGAAATATCACCATAGAAACCTGCGCCATGAACGTCAGCAGGAAGTTCACAAGCGAGACCGAAAAGGAAAACAACCCGAACGCCTCAATCCCCCACTTGAAGTCTACAAGCATCCTGCAGGAGCCAACCACCAACGTGCCCGCATAATAGGCAACGGTGACTTTGAGACCCGCAAGGCAATCAGTCTTGCAGTCAAGAAGAGCATCGCGCAAGGAACCGGCCTTGCATCTGAAAACCTCACGAAAATGAAGGAAGCAATACAACGTCGAAAGCGCTTGGGTAAATAGATAACCCAAAGCATAAAGAAAAAAGCCCTCAGGCCGTGCAATAGTCAGAACCACGAGAAGAACTGCCCAGACACCGCCCGAGAGCATGCTCCCCAAGGAGAAAATGTTAGGCAGGTTAGCAGCGCGCAAAACATAGAAGAGGAACGCAGCTGGGTTCACAATCAGGCCGTCAGCGACAACGAAAAGAAGCACCACGGTGCGCGTCGTGGCTCCGCTGCCCAATACGATAGCTACCCCTGTGCCGAGAAGCACAACCACTTGAAAACCCGCAATGAGCGCAAACTGCGCCTTGACCCTCGGCCAGTCCACCTGTCCCGCTCTGACGCCGCCGAGTCTGAGGAATATGCCATCGTGTACGCCAAACAAAAGAAGACCGATATAGCCGACATAAAGCGTGAAGAGCTGCCAATAAGCATAGTCCTCAACACCGAGAGCCTTGGGAACCACGATAGCCATCATGACGCTGGACACAAAAGAAATCCCCTGCGCCAGAATAGCTAACGCAATGTTGCCCCCTAGACTACCATTCTCATCAAGGCTAAACCTCGGCATCCGCGCCGCCCTCCACCGGGACAGCGCGCCCCTCCATCGCCTCAAGCATCACACCCGAAGTCGGAATGGCAAGAGCGAGGATAAGCGTGCTGTTCAAAGTATTCTCGAAGATAGACGTCAAAAGAAAAGCAATCAGAAGGCCCACGAAGAGAGTCCTGGCGCGTCCTAGACCAACGGCATCGGCCTTGCGACAAAGCGAGAAGTAGGCGAGAAGAAAACATAAGAGTCCGACGAAACCACCCTGGAATGTAATCTGCAGCCACAGGTCGTGAGCGCTACCGTAATTCGTCTGGCTATAGAACTGGTAAATGTCAGTCGCGACGAACTGTTGATAGCCGTATCCGAAAACGGGCGATTGAGCGATGGACGAGATCACAGAGTCCCATATATAGGTGCGTCCCGTGAATGTTGCACCGCTCATGTACCTCAAGTCCTTGCCGAGGAACGATGCGATGGAATCGTACGGGAGGTAGTCGGCAATCCGTAAGAAGACGATGACTATCACTAAAACGATGAACGCCAGGTTGACCCTGCGGCATGTCAGCGCTCGCTGGAACCACTTGTTGCCGGCAAAAATAAAAATGACCACCTCCGCGACGAGCGCCACGGTAGAGGTCGCACTCGCAAGTTGGAGCACAAGGAGCAGCGATATTGCCGCGCAAAGGTAGAAAAAGAAACCATACCTGCCCTTCTTCATGTAATCAAGCGCTCCGGCGGAAAAGACGAGGACGAAGCACCAACGGCTTTGCAAGCTGCCGTTCTCAAGAATCCACCTGGCACTCCCATCAATACGGTAAATCCCCCGTGGAACAGCGAAGCGCAAGACGAGCTCGGAGGCCACGAGAACGAGCAGAAGCCCCGCAAGCGCGAGAAGGAACGGCCTCACTTCGCGCTTCTCAAGCGTCGTCACAAGAAGTGCCGGGCTTAGAATCATCGCCGTATTAATCATCGCATCGTAGCTCGACCCGCCATGGGCGAACGTCGATATGTACATCACCAGAAGCATGGAGACGAGCCCCAACAAGAAAAGGCCAATCCTGCCGTTCCTTGCAATAAATCGGGCAACGGCAACAACGCACGCCGCAAGGAGCCAAATCGCGAACACACTTTTCAAAGCCGACACGGCGGCCCAATCGTTTATGATCGTCGGCCGGAAGAACGGCACGACAAAGAAGAGCATCACAACGACGCTCTTCCAATCAGAACCGACTTCGTTGTTCAGTTTTTCTATCAAGCGCGCCCTCCTTCACGTATGACGGAACCCAGTAGCGGCGCAAGGCCCTCGACGTAGTACTCGCGCGAATAATAGGTATCGAAAACTCGACGATATTCCCCGAGAACCTCTTCTCGCCGAACGGGCTCGGCGCAGCGCCGAGCAACCGCGTCAACGTCGACGGGCCTACCGATGGGAATGGCGTATTTCAGTCCGCGCGCCAGACCCGAAAAACTACCGATGCAATCACTAAACACGGGAATGACCCCTGCCGCCATATAGGATGAGAGTTTCGTCGGAGTAGCAACCCTGTTAACAGGGTCATCTTCCCTAATGACAAAACCATATGCCACCCCGGAGAGCTCTTTGGCGACCTTCTCCGGCGGCACACAATCCACCTCATAGCATTCAACGCCCTTTGCCTTAAGCACATCACGCGCCCTGTCCTGGTCAAAGGTTAAAACCTTCAAACGCGCCCCACTGAGCCGATTCTCCAACTCCTTGTAAAGGTCAACGGTAGCCTCAAAGCACTGCCAAGCCGCCAATGAGCCAACATAAGCAAAAGTCGGCGAATCATACTTCCCCTCTGCAAGGATAGACTCCGGTTGAAGCGTGGAATTGAAGCAAGGCATCACGAAGCAACGGCCATCGAAATCAAGTTTGTATTTTCTCTCATAGTGCCGACGCATATCATTGGACACGAAGAGGCAGAAGGCAGCATTCTTGAGCGCACGCCTCTCAATCAATGAAAGAAGAGCCGCCCTAGTCTTGCTTCTATGGCGAAGAAAGCTCTCCTCCGGGATGATGCCTTGGCACCAGAGAATGATATTCCTTGCCCCTCGAGAATAGATTCGACAGGCCTCCATAGAACTTGCGGTAAAGAACCAGTCTCCGCTCTTTGCATGCGTCATGACGCATGCCCTCACCTCTTCGACGGGCACCATCGTTGCCGCGAAACCAACCTTCTCTAAGGCGATAGCAACAGTTTGGAGATAATAATCAGTTACCTCTGAATTGGTCGATTGCAACATCCAAATCAAATCAAACACCTACCATAATTCAGCAATTGAAACCTCGCATCCTGCCAAAGCGGCGAGAAACTGCCACCAAACCATTTAACGCGACCCCGCCTCTGCATGCTCGTTCTTCTGAGGTTCGCACATCCCGTCTCGTTGCAACGCACGGGAACATCATCATGGATCGCATGGTGGTTGTCCTTGACCCCGGCAGCGTTTGCACCGATTATGCAGCCATCGGCCACTGTGACTAGTGCCAGATATTTCATCTCTGTCGCGATTTCACACTGATTCCTAGCACGTGGAAGTGCAGCAATTAATCGGCTTTCTTGCAATGGCTAAGTTCGTACCAATAGCATAGTTATTGATGACAACAATGCGCTCATTGGAGATGCAGCCGAGATTCCTATAGCTGGGCACGGTGTCTTAACCTACCCGAGCGCTCTTTCGTGCAAACGAGCTGCACACTTAAAAGAACGCAGCTCATACAAATGCGCGAGCTACTGCACTTTACAAGGCTAATGAGCCCGACGGTACTTGCTATGCCTTCACTGACGCTCCCTACAACTTATAGACGTTCTCGCCGTCGCCGCACACGTTGCGCGGGTCGATCAGAATGCGGTCGCCGAACGCTTCGGGCTTGCCCTTGATCTGGGAATGGCCCACCATCACTATCACCATCTCCAGGCCGTCCAGGAATTCCTCCATGGAGTGAACCTGGCCCGGAACCTCGTCGCGTTCAACCCACGGGTCGTACACCTTCACGGCGCCACCGCACAGGTGCTCCTCCATGGACTCAAGCATCTGCAGCGTCGGGCTCTCGCGCACGTCGTCAACGTCCTCCTTGTAGGTCAGGCCGTAGATGCCCACCTTGGAGGCATCCTTGATCCCACGCTCGGCCATAACCTCGTGGGCACGATGCAGCACATATTCAGGCATGCCAGCGTTGGTCTGAAGCGCCAGACGGATGAAGTTTGCCGTTTCGGGGTAGTCGCCCACCAGGAACCATGGGTCGACGGGGATGCAGTGGCCGCCCACGCCGGGACCGGGCTGCAGAATGCTCACGCGCGGGTGCTTGTTGGAGATGCGAATGACCTCCGCCACGTCCATGCCGCCGATGCGGCAGATCTTAGCAAGCTCGTTGGAGAATGCGATGTTAATTGCGCGGAAGGTGTTCTCGACGACTTTGGTCATCTCAGCGGTACGGATGTCGGTCACACTGATTTCGCCCTGACAGAAGGTTGCGTAAATTTTAGCAACCTCCTCGCCCACCTCAGGGTCGTCCGCACCAATCGTACGGTTGTTGTGCAGCAGCTCGTAAACCATGTTTCCGGGGATGATGCGCTCCGGGGCGTGCACGAGCTTAACATCCTCACGCTCGGCCTCAATGAGCAGCGGGCGCACAAAGCGGTCCACCGTGTTGGGCGAAATAGTCGACTCGATTACGAGCACGGCGCCCTTCGGAGCGACCTCGAGCACCGTCTTGCAGGCAGCAATCACATAGCAGGGGTCGATCTTCTTGTCCAGCTTATCGTAGGGCGTCGGCACGCTCACGATGTAGGTATCGCAC
>OLOX01001384.1_pt1 | contig 23109 bp, 26 predicted proteins | sample 1672091 | NCBI WGS metagenome assembly OLOX01 (sample SAMEA3136644, study PRJEB25190) | human gut metagenome | reverse complement strand
GTTTAGCTACAAATGGATTAGATAATCCATTAAAAATTAAAGAAGTAAAAAAAGAATTAGTTAATAAAAGAAATTACTCAAAGATGCCAGAATTGTCCCCAGACCAGTATAATGAGTTAGAAGAAACATTAAAGTGTGCTTATGCACGAAATAGTGCTATTCTTCTAACTTTTTACCGTTATCCTAAATTTTATCAAGTAATAGATAAAATCAAAATGATAGATAATTCTTTAAAAAAAATTTACTTAGAAAGTGGAAAAGTGATTGATATTAGACAGATAGTTAAGATTGAATTAAAATAAAAAAGACTATTATTCTTTTATAAAAGAGCTAGTAAAGTAAAAAAAAGACTTATTTTATTAAAATTATGCAAAAATAAGTAGAAAACGTTATTTTTTACTTGCAAAAGTACCATCGGTATGATAAGATTAATTTGTTGTTGATGACTGGGGGATTAGCTCAGCTGGCTAGAGCACCTGCCCTGCACGCAGGGGGTCAAGGGTTCGAATCCCTTATCCTCCACCAGTTAGATTATTAAAGTTCTGTAAAAAGAACTTTTTTTGTTGCACAAATATTTTACCTTCTTTTATTTCCAGTAATTACAGTGATTTGATAGAAGAAAATTGATCGTGATACGACTGTGATACGAATTTCGTGACTATTTTTGTTTAAAATTCATTATTTTTTCATTCATTTCGTGATAGTAATTTACCATTTCCTGCCTAGTAGATGGAATGAAATGAGCATACGTTTTTCTTACTGTTAAAGGATTGTCACCAATCAATTTTCCAATATCAATTTCTGTGTAACCTTGTGCAAACAAAATACTAACAAGTGAATGTCTAAAACAGTGAGGAGTAAATTTTGCTGGGAGCTTACGCTGCCTTTTTTTATTTGCTCTACTGATATATAAATCCAGATGTTTTTCAATTTCTCCTCTCCCAATTGGGGTGTAACAATTTCCGAATATGTATTCATCCATTGAAAAATTTTCTCTACCTGCTTCAGATTCATAAAAATCATTCAGATACTTAACAGTGTAGTCATCAAGATAATACGTTCTGTAACTATTCCGTGATTTCAATTCTCCTTCACTGCTATTTGCATCTGTAATCTGTCTTTCAATAAATAACTCTTTGGTACGTCTTTTGAAGTCATACCATTTCAATCCTCTAAGCTCACCAATGCGTAAACCAGTTTGCCAAAGTAACCAAAATAATGTGAAATATTTTGAATCATCAACTTCATGAATAAACGATTGAAACTGTTCCCAATTCCATATTACCTTTTCTTTGATTTTGGCATCTCGCAATTTTGGCGGCTTAACGCTCTTAGTTGGATCGTAGTTTATTTCGTAAACACGGTTGGCATAAGAATATAGCTGGGATAGTTTAGAAAAGTATTCTCTTATAGTTGTAATAGATAGTTTTTCTGAAGCAAGTTGATCCAACCACTCAGTTATTTCAGCTGCTTTGATTTTTCTTATATCCTTGTCATTAAAGAATGGAATAATACTTTTTTCAAAAACCTTTTTTCTGTTGTAGTAAGTACTATAAGCAAGATTTGATTTTTTACTTTCTATATACCATTCAGCAAGTAAATTACTAATCTTTAATTCCTTTCCAATGGCTTGAATAGAAGTATTTGTTCCGTTGTTAATTCCTAACAGTTCCATCAATACAGTAGAAGTATTTTTTTGAAGTTTTGCCTTTAAAAGTTCATCGTAGGCTTCTGCATCCTTTTTAGATTGGAAACCTCGAACGGTTTTCTTTTTATATGTACCATGGCTTACTGTGTAAGAAGTAGATATAAAATATGATTTTCGCTTTTTATCATAATAAACTGGCATACACTTCAACTCCTTCCATCGAAATATTTTTCATTAAAAGGAATCTACTGTTTTGAAAAGATTATAATTTTGATATTTTTTCTATCAGATTCAAATATGTTTCAATTTCTTCATTGCTTGATTGTTGAAGAATGTTGTTCGCTTTTTCTAAAAGCATTTTTCTGTTGTTGTATATTTCTCTTCCGTCATCGCTTTTTAAAACATATTTTAAATATTCTGGAGTCATTTTAATTGTTTTTGAAATACCTTCAATTATGTTTCTAGAAAAATTGCGTATATCATTTTTTTTAAGAACACTCCATACGAATGTACGACTAATTTCACTTTGGTCTGCGAAACTTTTTGCACCGTAGCTTGGTGAAATTTTTTTCATATCTTCAATATAATCCGAAATTATTTCTTTTAATGAAATTTTGCTCATATTAAGCCCACCTTTCATTAATTAAAATAACACATTAAAGATTAAAAGTAAACATATTATGTTAAAAAAATAGCTTAATGCTTTACAAAATGAACATGAAGTGTTAACATTGTAACGTAAGGGGTAGTAGGAAAGGTGGTGAAAATATGATAAAAACAGATGCAAATAAATCCTTACAAACAAAAATATATGAGCAAACAGTATTTCTACAAAAGATGGCAATATTTAATTCAGACTTTAATGACACTTTAAATTTAATTGTTGAAATGAACGAAGAATTACAAAATAGCAGTAGCGATTTAAACAGAATGAATGATATTGCCAGAAATCTAGAGCGTACTAATGAAATACTAAGAAAGCAACTTAAAGAAAAAAAAAGAATTGGTTAATCCAATTCTCTTTAGACGAGAAGGGAGAGATGTATTATAAGCAAAGAAAACATCAATGTTGTAAGAAGAAAAATTCTGATGAAAGGATATGCCAACATATCAGATATAAGGAATTTCATGCCTTGCGGTTATGATCGAGCAAGGAAAATCTATAATCAAGAAAAAGCTAAAGCTGTAGAACTTAGAAAAGTATCGCTACGTGGTATTGAATCAAAAAAGTTACTACCTCTTGTATTTTTGACAGAATACGAAATCAATCAATATGCTGCGGAAGAAGAGAGGAGAGAGAAATGCAACGATACAAAGTAAAGATATTTTTTTTTCCAAAAGCTAATATAGTTTTAGAAAAAGAAAGAATAAACATATTTAAAAGAAATAATACTGTATTAAGAATCAAACATATTAAAACACCTGGCAGTGAAGAAAAAATATTAAAAGTCATTTATGTACCTAAAGATGAAAAAAAAGGATAGCCAACCGATCAAAGTAAACTATCCAATGTTCAACGGTCAGATAAAACCTTCTTATTTCTAAGATAGGGGGAGAATACCTGACAAGACAATTATACCATTCATAGAAGTAAATAAAAAGACATAGTTTTAGTTTATAAACGACATGAAAAGTGTATAATAATGACATAGGTAAAGGTATGAAACAAAATTTTGATTATAAGAACTACATTTTAAAAAGAAACATTTTGAAATATAAAAGGTGATAGACATGAATAGAAAGTATACAGATGTTTTATTGGCTGCTAAAGGGGTAAATCAGTCTGAATTGTCTGAGTTTCTATTACTATTGAAAGACTCAGGAATTATTACTGATGATACATGTTCCAGTGTTTTTATTATTAAAGAATCAAAAGAAAAAATAGCCACTAAGATGGGAATTGGGATCAGACAAGTTGAGCGTATCATTTCTAAATGTGTTGAAGCTGGAATATTAAAGAAGAGTACCTATCGTGGAAAATACTATATAGATATGAGTATTTATCCAACGGATAAACAAATTGAATTTATAGATAAGCTGTAAAAAGGAGTATTACTATGTCCTCTGAAAATTTATTAGATAAGAATCGAAAAGAATGGCTTATGAGTCTTGCTGAAAAAGAAGCTGAGAGAACATCAGCTGAACTTGAGCAGATATGGCAAGAGAAAAAGAGAAAACTGGCTGAAAAATGTCCTTACAGTAATGAAAAAGAACGAGAATTCTTTGGATATAAAGAAGAGGAAGAAAGACAGGCAGAACATGATAAAGAATATCCTATAAAAATAATATTTACTTATAAACCAGCACTTGAGTATAAAACCAAGCAGGAAGCCATTGAATCTTTAAAAGTGCGTTTTAAAATGTCGCAGATCTATGACATATATGTGCCAATTTATGATGAAATCTATGATCCAGTTTATTCATTCACAAGAAGAGAAGCCTATACGTTTATTAAAGCCTTACAAAAAGATAAAACTTTTAAAAAATATGAGCTTATTGAGGAATCAAGAGAAATGTTTAGAAAAGATTTAATTAAATATAACGAAAATCATGGAATAAGAGGTGAGGTAGATTGGAAGAAATACGAATCACAATTGATGGTAAGCAAGTAACAATCAATACTTGTTTATCTAAAAAGCAACTTCTTGAAATATTGGATAAAGCACGTCTGAACGTGCAGCTTTCAATAGCAAAAGAAAAAGAAGATGAATTTACAGGCACTCGATGGAAAGTGATTGATGATAATTCACCATATTATCATCAGATGTTAACAGTGCAGTCTATTAATAACGACTTAATATATTTTAAATACGATTTAGATGATAGTTTAATTAAATGCAGTGTAGATCAGCTGACTGGTTTTGCAAGAATGGTAGATGAATAGGCAACATAGAAAGGAGCAGTGCAGATGAAAAATGATGAAACACAAATTAATTATCAGAATATTGATTATGAACTGACAATAAAACGTGGATTAAATATCTGTGAACAAAATAAAACTGCATTGCAAAACAGGTATCAATTGCTGCATTCATCTGCTGTGCGTTCTGCTTCTATGTATTCAGATATGCCACATAGTCCAAATTCAGGAAGCCAGTCAAATGAGCAGAAACTCTTGGAAATGGTAATGAAGGAAACTGATTCTTTATCAAACTACATGACTCTATTTAGAAAAATGGCACAGACTAGAAAAACACATAACGAAGGATATTTTCTTTATAAGTATTATGTTATGGGTGTAGGTAAAGAAACAATATTTGATGAGCTGGAAATAAAGTCTGATAAGAGAAAACGAAAAGCAGTGCAGGAAAATGCGTATCTTCTGGTTGCTATGGCTACCAATTCTGTAGCTTATAAAACTAATACAATAATTACTTTTAAATTAGATTAGAGTAGTCAAAAAGATTACTCTTTTATTATGGAAAAATAATTAATGTAACACTCGAAAATAACGTCTTAGGTGGAAAGAAAACTCGGAATAGGTGAAAAAATATAACGGAACATTAAGTAACAATGTAGGTAACAGTTGAAATGGATAAATAATTTTGATACAAGTTCAATCAAAAAGAATATAAAAAGCACTATATCATCATCTTTTATATATTTATATTCTTTTTCTATATTTTAGATAGTGAATTTTCGCATAAATAAGCAATTATATGAGAAAAAAAAGGATAGAAAAGTGCCTAAAAAAGGATAGAAAAGTGCCTAAAAAAGGATAGAAAAAAATTGACAATATCGCAAATGATATTATCATATATTTGAGGATAACCCATATGGAAAATAATTTGTTATGTAAAGAGACTAGAATTATAAAAAAATCAAACAGATTGATTCAAAATGTTGTAAACCATTGTAGCTATTATCAGAACAAATTGTTATTTGTTCTGCTTGATAAATATGGTAAGAAAATTTCAGATTCAAAGTGTGACGAAATAACAATCACTGTAAAAGAATTATGTGATATGTTGGGGCATGATTACCATTCTGGAAATTTTGATAAGAATATTGTTAGGGCTTTAACTGATTTCAGAAAATGTGGAATAGATATAGCATCTACTGATGAAAATGGAAATCTAAAATATATTGGTCTTAATTTCTTTAAAAAGATAACTGTGGAAGACAATATATGCAGTTTTGAATGGAATGATATTTTAGCTAAGAATGGATTACTTGGAGAATTAACAGAGAGATATTATCAACTAGGTGATGACTACTTAAATCTACGAAGTTCATATTCACAGATATTATACGAATTATTTATGTCATATAAAAATTATGAAAGAAGATATAACAAACAAGTAGAAGTCTCAGTTGAATCTTTAAAACGAACATTAAATATAGAAAATACGAAAACTTATAATAATTTTAGTGATTTCAACAAGCTTTTACTAAAGAAGAGCATTAATGAAATTAATATTTCAACTTCATTAGAAGTTACATATAAAACTAAAAGAAAGGGGAGAAAAATAGATTCAATATTATTTACAATTAATGACAGCAATACCATTGATGTAAATACGGCTGAAATCGGTGCTGAAATTTTGAAATATGTTGATCTGAAGGAAATATACAATATTGCTTTTGATGGAGAACCTTTAGCAAAAGATTTAGTTACATTAAAAAATCTGATTCTGACTTATGATTACTCTAGCATATTATATATTTGCAAACATGCTTATTATAACAATGCACAATCTATGAGTTATATTGTTTCAGCATGTAGTAATGACTTAGAAAAGGGAAAAATCACAGATAGAAAATCTGATAACTTTATTGATCCTACAATTGACAGGCATGATCAGATTACGGCATTACTTGAAGAAACACAAAAAGATTACGGATTAGATGCGTTTCAAGATGTATTTTCTGAAATTGATAAAGCATACAAGTACTATACGCATTGGGAAATTCTTTATGCTTTAAGAGACATTGAAGCTTATCTTGAAAAGATAACTCCTGATAAAATTCATGATAGATTAAAAAATATTGTAAAGATTAAAAAGGAGTGTATATAAATCATGATATATCCTATAGAAAGAAGAAAACGAAGAGCAGGAAGAAAAATAGAACCTACTGAAGATAGAGTGAATCTTATTATCGAATATTATAATCAGGATATTTCTTATAAAGAAATGTGCCAACTGACAGGATACAGCGTTCCAACTATAAAGAAAATAATAGAGCAAAGAAGGAAAATGAATCAAAACAATGAAGATGAGAATTTGATATTTCCTAAAGATGACTCTGAAAGAGATAGAACACCAAAGAATAAAATAACTGAAGAACAGAAAGACAAGATATGTGAATACTACAATAAAAATTACACATATAAAGAAATATCTGAAGCAACTCACATTTCAGTAACAACAATTTTAAAAGTCATTAAAGAAAGAAGAGCATTAGCAATACCAAAAAGAATAAAAGAAGATGATTTTGTAGATTATTTCTTTAAAGTGGATACACGAAGATTATATTCAATAAAGGATGTAAAAAAATTCTATTCTAAATGTGTTGAAGAAAAAAATGAAGATTGGCAGCAATATATTGATAAAATTTTAGAAGAAAAATAGAAGGTAGCCGAATTCGGCTACCCAAGAAAAGGAGAATATTATGAAAAAGTTTCTATCTATATTATTAAGCATTTTAGGTATCGCTGGAAAGATTGCATTTGGAGCTTTTAAATTATTAATTGTTTTTCTGACAATTTTATTTAGCTTCTGCATTGATGCAGGAAGAAAGAGTTATTAAATTGTACATATCTATGCACAGACTATATACAGCCAGTCGGGTATAGTGTGCAAAATGTGCGAAAATATGATATAATTAACATGAATACATCGATTTGGTTTTCCAAAATTGAAATAATAATGAATATAACAAGGTAGCCGAATTCGGCTACCCACTAGTAATGAAGGTGATAGCTGACATGGATTATAGTGAGACTGTCTATTTGACACCAGCTGAATATAAGATTGCCATGATGAAAGATAATAGTAATGCTGTTTTATCAAGAAGTGATGCTTTATGTTTAAGAGGATACGGTAACTGGGATTATGAAGAAACCATACAGGTATATAGCACTAAGCAATTAGAGAAGCCTTTTGAATGTGATGTAGTTGATAGCTTTGATAACATTGAATACACAATTGAGCATGGAATTCTAGTTTGTACAGAAAGACAAGCACTTATAGACTTGTTAAAAGATCCAAAAAATGAAATCCAGACTTTACTAGAAGCATTAGGTGATTACTATTTTACTCATGAAAATTCGTTTGATTCACTAAGGTTATCAGCCGAGCAACGGTTTTTATTAAGTAAATATGAAAATGATGCAATTCATTATTGGAATTATTAAAAATAGGTAGCCGAATTCGGCTACCCAGAAGAGGAGTGATAAAAGTGTTTAGATGTGAATTGAAATTTGATGAAAGCAAAGTACAAGAAAATGGTTACACAATGGATGCTGTACATCAAATAGTTGATAAAATTTTTCAAAAAATTGGTGTTCCTAAGATTTCTGAAGGTATTTATGTAGATAAGGACTCTGATGACAGCAATTTAACAATGGAAACTACGTTTAGATTACTTGATTGCCCTGTTGTTGTTCATTTTTGCAACTACTGGAGAATGTATGATCCTGAAGAAGGGGATCAGGGTGAATGTGAAAAGAATATTGGATTGATGAAGAAATATTTATGACACGAAAGGCAATAAACTTTGATTTAGATACGCACAGATTAGAAGAATGGTATCCAACTCCAAATTGGAGAAATGCGTATATGGATATAAGAAACTATATGCAGGAACATGGTTTTGAACACAGACAAGGTTCAGGATACATCTCTAAAAGTGATATGTCTTATAATGAAGTGTTTTCAATTTCCAAAGCTATGTCAAAAGAATTTTATTGGTTATCTATATGTGCCAATAAAATAGATGTTACAAATATAGGAAAACAATTTGACATCTTAAATTCACTTCGTGGTTTTGAAAATGAAAAATCAAAAATACAGGAAGAAGCAAAAGAAATTATGATTGAGGATTTAGAAATAGATAAATAGAAGGCAGCCGAATTCGGCTACCCCGATGAAAGGAGAAGAATATGGAAAATAACAAAGATGAATATTTGATGATTGATCATACTATTGAATTAGATGTAAGTAAATTGCCTAAATTGATGCAAAATACTATAGCAGATTTGGAAGAGTATGAAAAAAAAGGTGAATGGGTAATGTATGATGGTTTGGCTGATGGATTGGAATCTTTTGCAAAATCAGCATTGCTTCAAAATGTAATATCAGAAGCACAATTTAATCAGATATTAAAAAAATATAGAGGTGGACTATGAAAGTAGAGAATTTTAATGACACTAAGATTAATACATTAGTATATGGTGGACGGTCTGGGCAAAAATTAGGAATTGTTATCAACAATGAAAATTGGTTTCTTAAATTTCCAAAATCAACAAATGGCTTTAGAAAAAAAGTAGATATGTCATATTCAACATCACCTTTATCTGAGTATATTGGTTCGCACATTTATTCTTCCATTGGAATACCAGTACATGATACAAAACTTGGAATTAAAGACGGTAAAGTAGTTGTTGCGTGCAAAGATTTTCGCAAAGATATAAATACAATAAGGTTTGATGATTACAATGCAATTAACAATTTATATGTATCAGGCTTAGAAGAAAAATTGTCATCATATAGTACATCATCGTCACATCTTGTTGATCTTGATGGTGTAATGATTGTTATGGATAATAACCCAAGATTTTTAGAACACCCAGAATTAAAACAACGTTTTTGGGATATGTTCATAGTTGATGCATTAATTGGAAATAATGATAGAAATAATGGAAATTGGGGAATGCTTGTGAACAGTATAACGTCTGAAATGACAGTAGCTCCAGTATTTGATAATGGTGCATCATTTTCAAATAATGTTGATGATAAAAAAATTCAGGGAATAATGTTGGATGAACAACGCTTTGAACAAAGTGCATATACATCAAAAATAAGTGCATTTTCTAAAGAAGATAAGGCAATTAATCCGTTTATTTATATTGAAAACTTAGAAAATAAAGATTGTAATGCGGCATTAATGAGAATTGTTCCAAAGATAAATATAGAAAATATCAAAAAAATGATTAATGAAATACCAAATGAAGTTAATGGTATTCAAATTATTTCGGATATACGAAAAGAGTTTTATTGCAAATGTATTGAATACCGATATGAGAAATCATTGTATCCAACATATTTGAAGGTTCAAGAAATGCAAAAACAATATCCAAATAGGGATGCTAAAGACATAGCAGATGACTTTGATGATATAGATATTTAACAATAGGTAGCCGAATTCGGCTACCCCAGATGAAAGGAGACAATATAATGACAATTCCAAAATATAAATATGAAGAGGTCATAAAATTTTGGCATAATCAGAGCTTGAAAAGCAAAGAAGATTACATGAATGTTTTAGAGAGCTTTAGTGTTTTATTTGCATATAATTCAGGAGCTATTGAGAACGACAAGATAACATATCATGACACTAGAGAAATCTTTAATAATGGGAAAATAATAAACTTTACTGGTGACTTGAAAACTCTGTTTGAAATAAGTAATCAAAAAGATTGCTATGATTATCTTCTGGAAAAAATAGTTGAAAAATCTCCTGTCACTGAGGAATGTATAAAAAAAATCCATAAGATTTTAACTAAAGGTACATATGATGAGAGAAGATATGTGATAAACAAAGAGAGACCTGGTGAATATAAAAAACATGACTATGTAACTGGCATTAACGAAGTTGGCTCGCCAGTTGAAGATGTCAAGAATGATGTAAAAAATCTTGTGGAAGAAATCAATTCTACCACTCCAAAGAAAACGGAAGAGATTATAAAAACTGCCGTTTATACGCATAATGTTATTGAACAGATTCACCCATTTGCTGATGGAAATGGAAGAGTAGGAAGAATATTAGCAAATTATATATTAATGATTAATGATCTTCCACCAATTATCATTTATAACGAAGATAAAAAATACTATTATGCTGCATTAGAAAAATTTGATTCAAAAGAAGATATTAGTTCGATGACTGAATTTTTTAAATACGAAATGGAAAAAACTTGGGAAAAAACTCTTGATAAAGCCAAATTGGAAAATAATACGAGAAATTCAAAGCTGCATGATTATTTAGATGATAAAGACATAGCAGATGACTTTGATGATATAGATATTTAACAATAGGTAGCCGAATTCGGCTACCCAGCAATAAAGACAATTATTTCTTATTGAACAGGTTGTCTAGCCATTTACAGAAGTAGTAGGAAATGACTCCAGCTGCTACTGACGAAATAAACGAAATAATAAAACTACACATTGTGTTTCCCCTTCTAGTCTTTAAGCATAAGACTAAAGAAGTATAACAATATATAATAAAATAGAGAGGATGTGACAAATATGAAAGAAACTGAAAAGAGAAAGGAAACTTCTAATAAACCTGATGATAGCAAAAAGAAAAAGCAGAAATGGTTCATTATTATCATCTGCTTTGTGTTGATTGCAGGGGTAGCCGAATTCGGCTACCTGTCATCCCAGTCAAAGAAAAAAGAAGAAGCTCAAAAGACTGCATTTGACAATGTTGCTGTTGAAGTGAAGGATGACTATGCAGAAACAATTCCTTTGACAAGTGAAGAAAAGATTTTGAAGACAGAGGATCTGGTTGAAATTTTGAAAGACGGAAAAGCCGACAAAAACACTAAGATTACAAAAGTAAGCAAGGATACAATTGATACTTCAAAAGAAGGCGGCTACATAATTACCTACACAATCGAAACAATTGACTCACTTGGAAATAAAGCAACTAAGGATTATAAAAAGACTTTCACTGTTACAAATACGGATGAAGTTGCTCCAGTAATCAAACTGAATAAAGATACTGTAGAAATCACTGAAGGTGATGCTTATGATCCGAGTGGAAATATCAAGTCTGTTAAAGATGACTTTGACGGTAATATTACAAAAGCAGATAAGAAACCAGACGAAGCTGGATCAGCATATTATCTGATTGATTCTTCAAAGTTAGATACTTCAAAAGCTGGAGAATATAAAGTAAAAGTGACTGCTGCTGATAAAGCTGGTAATGAAGCAGCAAAGGAATTTACAGTTAAAGTGAAAGCAAAGAAAGAAGACAAGTCTTCTTCAAGTGGTTCTACTAATAGTAATTCTGGATCTGGTAAAAACAATTCAACATCAGGCAGTAAGAACAATACAGGCAGTTCTTCAAAGAATAATGGAACATCTAATTCCAATAAAGGAAACACTTCTTCTGGTAATAATAATTCTGGAACGTCTGGCTCATCTTCAAATAATAAGCCACAGCAGAATTGCACAACAGTATGGGTACAAGACAGTGCTGCATGGGATGAAACAGTTGTTGATCAGGCTGCATGGGATGAAACTGTTCCAGTTAAAACAGGAACACAATATATATGCCATTGTGGACAGATATTTAATTCATATAACGAGTGGGTTTATCATTCTGGACAAATGGAAGCTATAGGAGATCAGGGGCCAGAGGGCAAAGGACATGGCTATACACCAAAGGATACATATACAAATTCTACTATACACCATGATGCTATAACGCATGTAGTACACCATGAAGCTACAGGTCACAATGAACAAAGGTGTAGTTAATGTAAAGGGCTGAGATGACATTTCTCAGTCCTTTTAAAATAGACAATTATTTCTTATAGAACAGGTTGTATAGCTATTTACAGAAATAGTAAGAAATGACTCCAGCTGCTACTGATGAAATAAACGAAATAATAAAACTACACATTGAGTTTCTTCTTCTAGTCTTTAAGCATAAGGCTAAAGAAGTATAACAATGTGTAGTAAAAATAATTGGATGCTGCTTAGCATTTGATTCTTATTTGGAATCCAAAAAGAAAAATGACCGCTGACAACACCACATCTTTAGCGATCATTTAAGCTAATTTTGTGAGTCAACCGCTTATCGGTAACTCTTTTACGTTATTATTTTATCACACTCGCATAAAATATCACATTTTAAATAAAAAAATTTTAGTCAAGAATATGAACGTAGCTGGGTAGCCGAATTCGGCTACCCTAATAAATAGTGTATAATGATTATTGAGGAAAAAATTTATGGAATATGATTTTAAAAATAAAGACTATTACGGAGTTTTAGGAGTATCTCATGATGCTTCATCATCAGAAATTAAAAAAATGTACAATAATCTAATTAAAGCATTTCATCCCGATTATTATCATGGTGATAAAGAATTTGCTCATCAAAAGTCTATTGAAATAAATGAAGCGTATTCTATATTAAAGAATCCAGAAACACGCAAATTGTATGATGAGTTTTTGAATGAAAATAAGAATGATAGTTATCAAGACACCAATTCTAATTGCAATGATCGTAATAGTCAGGAAAAACAGTCATACTCTGATAATCTTATAAAATGTAGTGACTGTGGTAAATTGTATAGTAAAAGTGCAAAAGGTTGCCCACATTGCGGTAAACCAAATCAAATATATTTTCACGAGCAGGAAGTAAATAAGAAAATTCAAGAAACAATAAATTCATTGGAAAGAGAGAAGCAAGAGCTTCTAATTTCATGCAAGCAAAGTATAACTGCCTTAATAATCTTAGTGATTTTGGTTTTATGCTCTATATTTTGGTGGCATTGGAAAACATTTTCTACTATTCTTCTTTTGTTCTTTGGCAGTTATGCACTTATTGGAGTTGCTGGATCTATTTATGAAGAAGGAAATTTTTCGGGAATTTATTTAGCGGGTGGAGTTTTTTTCGTTCTATTATTTGGATGTATGTTTGCAGATAAAATTCTGCAAGATATTATTGAAATGATTTTGCTGATTTATCCAGTTTATTACATGACACTCAGACCGATTGTTGCTTACATTAAATATAGAAAAAAATGTGAATTTATTCCTCATTTTGATTCAGAAGGTAATTTGATTAATTAGAAGGTAGCCGAATTCGGCTACCTTCTGTTGATTTTTATTTTTAAAGATGATGTATAATTTTGAAGTGAGGTATTAGGTATGATTAATACTGAACATTTAAAGTACTGCCACCATGTGATATTCAATGACAATCGATATCAATACCATTATTACTATGGTAATGCTTTACATGATTGTCAGGGAGTTGAAGAAGTAACTTAATTACTTCTTTGGTGGTAGTACTAAAAAGAGAGGATTGCACTCCTCTCTTTTCTTTAGATTGTGTACCACCACACTCTATTCAATGACATTATTATAATATCACATTAGCATAAAATATGAATATCGAAGTTATCGAAGATTGAAGCTTTATCCTTTTTTAGTGTTGTTAAAAGGTAGCCGAATTCGGCTACCTGTAAATCCTGTAAATAAAAGAGAAATTAGATAAAACCAATTCCACCAAGCGTATATCCGCAAAACACACCACAATTGCTATTTTCTTATGTGAATAACATGTGAATGAAAACTTTATAAACTGCTATATTTGATGTAAAATATCAAGGAAAGTAGAGGTAGTGCAAATGAAATTTGATATTCGATATTTCTGATATAACACTTATTGAAAACTTGAAAGGGGGTAAATTTAAGAATTATGAATAAGGTTTTCAAAAAAATCAGAGCAGTATTTTTAGCAGTATTTGTTGCTTTGGGTACTGTACTAACAACTCCATTTGCTGGTTCAATTGTGACTAGCGTCAATGCGGAAAGTTCTTCAATCGAATCGGCAGTATTTGATGTTATTCGAGAAACTACTGGTACGGATTTATCTGATCCAGCAACGTGGAGTAACTGGTCAAAAGTCAGTGGTTCTCCATCTTATGGAATGGATATTGGTAACGATGTAAACCATGTAGTAAGTGATCCATATGCTGGTGAATCAATGGACTGTGTTCGTATGTCTATGTTCATTACTGGTCATGCAATCCAAAAAGCAGGCGGGAATCCAAATGATTATTTTTCTACTGTTGGATATGGCTTTAATGGATATGGAAAGTTTGAAGAATCGACAAACGTTAATGAAGCATCAACAGGAGATATTCTTGCTTATGGTAAAGCACATTTAGCTGTTGCTTTAGGATGGAAAGATGGAGAATTATGGACTATTGACGGTTCAAAAGACAATGGAGGCTGGGTAATCCATAAATACAGAGGTAAAGCTTCAAGCGGTGGTGGTGCTGGAACAAATTTTTCTAAACTGTATAAAGTGCCACCAATGAACAAGAAAATTGGTGTCAGTGTAAAGAAGAATTCTTCACTGCCTGACTGTACAAATGGCAACTCACTTTATGGTTTGAGTGCAATATTTGGTGTCTATACATCAGCTGATGGAAATGAAGCAACTAGAATTGCTACAATTCAGACAGATGCAAATGGAAATGGTTCTGCAACAGGAATCAGTGTAAGCCCTAGTGTAAATACTGTTTATGTAAAGGAACTTACAGCTCCAGCAAACTATAGATTGAGTGATACAAGTATTCATGGTGTTGATGTATCAAGTGGTAATGGCAGTACAGCATTTACAGATGAGCCAATTAGTGACCCAGCGTATATTACGTTATCAAAAGTAGATAGTGAAGGTAAGGGAAATGCCGCTTCTCTTGAAGGGGCAGAATTCACGGTCAATTACTATGATACTTTAGGCAGTATTGATGGTAGAAATGCAACAAGAACGTGGATTATTGCTACTAAGGCAGAGGTATATGGTGATACTACTATTTACCGTGCTATATTAGATGATAGTCATTTGATCTCTGGTGATAACTTATATAGAACATCTGATGGTGGAGTTACCATTCCATTAGGAACAATCACGATTCAAGAAACAAAAGCACCTAATAACTACACAACTGATGGCGGTTACTTAAAGGCGAATGGTGAACAGTTCTCTGCAAATGACAAGATGACATTCCAGATTGTTAATGAGAACTCAATGGCTGTTATTCATGCTGGTAATGTATTCACAAAGAAAGAAGATGCAATTCGTGGTGGATACAAACTTGAAAAGCAGGACTGGTCAACAGGTGCAACTGCTGAAGGTGATGCAAGCCTTGCTGGTGCAGAATTCGACCTTTACTATTTAGGCGATGGTACTGATTCTAATGTTTCTATTAAGTTAGACAAAGATGGTGATGGATTAGGTGAAGGTACAGAATATCTTCCAAGTGATACAACTCCAATCGACCATGTCACAGTAGGCGAAGATGGCACTTATACATCATCAGCTACTTATCTAGGTTATGGCAAATATAAGGTTGTGGAAACTAAGTCTCCAGAAGGGTACTTGCTTACTTCTTATGATGCTGCCTTAATTTCAAAGGAATTCTTCGTTTCTGATGATACTGCAACAGTAGAAGTACCTGTTGCTAACTATCCTTTCCTTGGATCTTTCAAGATTCAGAAGAATGACAATGAATTGAAGGAAGCATATGCACAGGGCGATTCCAACTTACAGACAACATTTGAAATCATAAATGCTTCTGCTCATCCAGTAACAGTATTGAACCATACGTATGCAGTAGGTGAAGCAATCGACATTGAAGGCAATGGCAGCACAACATTTACAACAGATGAAAATGGATTCTATCAATCTGCTGAAAAGATTCTTCCTTATGGTACTTATACAATAAATGAAATTAATCCACCACTTGGTCATAACAGTGATGGTACAACTTCTTATACATTCTCCATTAGAAATCATGGTGAATATGTAGATGCTACATATAAGATTTTCAATGATGTTGTAAGAGGTGGCTTCAAGATTCAGAAGAATGACATTGATTATGATACAAGAAGTCAGGGTGATACAAACTTACAGGCAACATTTGAAATCATCAACAAGTCTAATGCAGATGTATTAGTAGACGTAAATGGTGATGGTGTTCTTGATAAGGACTCTGAAAGATTTGCTCCAAATGCAAAGATTACAGACTTTACAACAGATGAGAATGGTTACTATGAAACAGCTAGTGACTTATTACCTTATGGCACATATCAGATCAATGAAACTGTTCCACCAGTAGGCTATACTCAGGATGGTACAATTACTAAGATATTTGAAGTTAGAAATGAGGATGAAATTTCTGACTTGACTTATGAAATTTTCAACAGAGTTGATTATGGTAAATTCTCTATTCATAAGGTAGGTGCAGCTTCTTCTTCTGATTGGGCTGATCCAGAAAAGGATGTTGAATTTGTAGCAGTTCTCTCATCTAAGATTGGTGAAGGAAAGCCATATGCAACATTTGAAGATGCTTACAATGCCATTGCAGCAGCAGGCAAGACTGGTGATATTAAGGATGCAGATGGAAACATTATTCTTACAGTTCATGAATATGCAGTTGTAAAGACTGATGATGCAGGAAATGCCACATCTAATGATCTTGCTTATGGTACTTATACAATCAAGCAGACAAGTCATGTAGAAGATACTGTTGATGTTACTTCTGAAGCTACATTTGTAGTTAAAGAAGATGGTCAGGCTACTGTTGCTTATACAGCTACTAACTCTCCAATGAAGTACAGAATTCACATTGTGAAGAAGGATGCTGATACAGGTAAGACAGTTGCGTTGAATTCTGCTGAATTCAAGATTTACCAGCTTACTGACCGTAAGGGCAATAAAGTCAACCAATATGTAAAACAGAAAGTAGGCTTATTTACTTACGACACATTCAAGACAAACAGTGACAATACAGGTCTTGGGCTTGTAAATACATTTACAGGTACATACACAGATTCCAATGATGATAAGGGTTCAATCACTACACCACTTGAACTTGAATCTGGCACATATCGTCTCGAAGAAGTTAAGACGCCAGAAGGATACTTATTACTTGATGAACCAGTAGAATTTACTGTTAAGGAATCTACAATCACAACAAGAGATGATGACGGTGATGCTATTATCGTTGTTGAAGCAGTAGACAATAAGCCACATGGTACTCTTGAAATCAATAAGCAGCTTGAAGACTATGATTATGACCAGTCTTTATTAAGAGATGGATTTGATTACTCTACAATCAAGTTTGAATTGAGAGCTGCTGAAGATATTATTGATCCAGCTGATGGTTCTACATTGACTGCTAAGGGAGACATTGCTAAGAATGTTTATGGTACTGAAGTAGGCAGCATTGCTTTGAATGCTGATGGCACAGCTTCTGTAACTGATCTTCCAATGGGTAAATACACATTGAAAGAAACAGCAGTTCCAGCAGGTGTAGTTCTTGATTCAACAGAACGTGAAGTAGAATTCAAACAGGAAGACACTGACGCACAGCATAAGACATATAAAGTCGTATTTGCTGATGATGCAGAAATAACTGACTGGAAAGATAAATCTAAGGTTCAGACAGCTAATGATGCTATTGTAAATAAAGTTACTAAGGTTGAAATTTCCAAGAAGACAGTAACAGGAGATGATGAGCTTGAAGGTGCTACATTAACTGTCAAAGATTCTAACGGAGATGTAGTTCTTGATAAAGATGGTAATGAATTGACTTGGGTATCTGGAGATCATCCACATAAGATTGAAGGATTGCATATCAACGAAGCCTATACTCTGGAAGAAACTGTTGCAGCAGACGGATATGTAAAGGCTACAAGTATTGAATTTAAAGTTAATGAAGATGGCTCTGTAACTTCTGTAACAATGATTGACAAGATGGTAACTGTATCTAAAGTTGATATGGGTGGTAAAGAAGTCAAAGGTGCTGAAATGAGTGTTACTGACACAGATGGTAATGTCATTGACAGCTGGACTTCTGATGGTACTGAACACAAGGTGAATGGACTTGAAGAAGGCAAGAAGTACATCTTAAATGAAAATACAGCTCCTGCTGGATATGTAAAAGCTACAAGCATTCCATTTGAAGTAAGTGGTGCTGATGAGAATGGTGTCAAGGTTGATCAGACAATTGATATGACTGATAAGAAGGTCACACTCAATAAGACTGACGGAAACGGCAATGAAGTGTCAGGTGCAAAGATTACTATTACAGATGAAGATGGAAACACTGTAGAATCTTGGACTTCTGGAGATAAGCCACATGATATTTCTGGACTTGAAGAAGGCAAGAGTTACACATGGCATGAAGACTATTCTGAAGACATCTTTGGATATTATTATGCTGAAGATTACACATTTGAGGTGACAGCTGATGGAATTGACCAGAATCTTGAAATGGTTGATGCTCCAATCAAGTATCAGATTGCGAAGGTTGACGATAATGGTAATTACGTCAAGGGAGTAACACTCAAGCTGACAGATATTACTGATGCTGAAAATCCTACAGAAGTTGAACTTCCTAATGGCGGTGTAACAACTGGTAAACCATTTGAATTGGATAAAGTTCTTGGTGCTGAACATACATACGAACTTGTTGAATCTGAATATGTTGCAGGTGTTTACAAGGCAACTAAGATGCAGTTCACAGTTCCAAAGTATGGTACAAACGAAGTTACTAAGGTAACAATGGAAGACATTACAACAAATATTGCAGTATCTAAAGTAGATAACCATGGTGACAGAGTTAAGGGTGCTAAGATGAGTGTCCTTGAAGCTGTCAAGAATGATGATGGTACAATTACTCCAGCAGTAGATGAAAACGGTAACGAAAAGGCTCCTGTTTATACATTTACCACAGAAGAAAAAGCTACAGATATTTCTGGCTATGTAAAGGGTTCTAACGAAGAATCTGGTGATGTTTGGTACATTCTACGTGAAGATGAAACACCATTTGGATTTGAAAAGATGGTAGATCAGCCATTCAAGGTAACAGGTACAAATGAAGAACATCAGGTAATTGTTGGCGTAGATACTCGTAAGCAGTATTATGTTTCAGCTATCAAAGTTGATAAGCAGAATGAAAAGAAACTTCTTAAGGGTGCAGAACTCACACTTTATACAAAGGATGGCAAAGTTGCCAAGGAAGTATCTGGAAAAGAAGCTAAAGGCTTGACAGATGGCAAGGGTAACATCACATGGTGTGTTGAATACAATGGCGATGGTACTAAGGAAACATTATCTGGTTACTATGTTCGTGAAACGGCAGCACCAAAGGGTTACAGACTTAACAAGGATAACCATGATGTTGTTCTCTCCGAAGATTACAACTTTGCAAATGACAATGCAGTTAAGATTGTTGTAAGAGACACATTACTTCCAGCAATCAGGACAATGGATTCTGATGGATTCTTACTTGCAGGTGCGGTATTTGCAGGATGTCTTGCTGGTATTGCATTATACTTCTATAAGAAGAGAAAGCACGCAAATAGTTAATCATTGCATAAAGAGAAAGGAAGATGCATAATCTTCCTTTTTTCATGTTCAGGCAAGTCTATTTAAGTGGTAAATAAAAGGTAGCCGAAATCGGCTGCCTTTAAAAAATAGTGTATAATGATTACCGAGTTACCATAAAACGGTAGGCGGTTGGCTCCAATCTTATTTGCTTTATAGAAAGGAAACAAGAGAAGGAGTTCTTATCGTCCTTCTCTTGAAGGACAGCTTATGAATATTACTGACTTTATCAGTGTTGTATCTTTAATCTTCACTGTAATTGGTGTTTGCTTAAGTTTCGATTCTTATATGGAATCGAAAAAGAAAAATGACCGCTAAGCTTTGCAGAGCAACGGTCATACGTTGAATTACTGAGCAGACCGCTTATCGGTAGCTCTTTCACGTTATTATAATATCATAGATGCATTGAAAGTGTATAATTTATATTATAAAAGGAGATATTAAAATATTATGTCATTTCTTATTGCTGTTTATGTTAATGAGGGCATTGTTCTTGCAAGTGATCGAAGAACTACATATGCAAATACTGAAATAAATGGGGAAAATATTATTCAGCGTATCGGAGTTCATTTGACTAATTCTACAGATAAAACATTTGTGTGTCCAAATGGAGCAGGTATATCCACTTGTGGAGAAGCATCTTTATTAGGAAAACCAATTACAGGATATATTCAAGATATGATACGGACAAAAATATGTGAAGATACTAGCGTAGAAAACATCCCTCAAATAATACTAGATTATTTTAGTAAGTTTCAAGAAATTCCAGATACCGATTTTATGGTGGCTGGATATGACAGTTTAAAGAATGGAGAAAAGTATCAAGTAATATTCAAATTAAATATTAAAAATAAACAAATCGAACGCATAGATACAACAAGTCAGGGTGCAAGTTGGGATGGTGAAACACTTACTTTAACAAGATTGATACAAAATGTTGCTGTGAAACATACAGATGGTACATATGCTGAATTGCCATACGAGAATATATTATGGGAATATTTTACATTACAGGATGCTGTTGATTTTGCACGATATGCCGTTGAAACGACAATTAAAACTATGCACTTTAAGAATGTTATAGAAACAGTAGGTGGTTCTGTAGATATTCTAGTGATAACTCCAGATAAAACAATGTGGTTGCAAAAAGAAACTTTAAAATGATTTATGAAATTATCAACAATGCTACCAATAATAATGGATGTATAATATTAAAAAGGAAAACAACATAAATCACATTTATTATCTGACATATAAAATTGAAAATGCAGATAGTTCAAGCTATAGTGAAATATTATCGCAAGCAGAAAGAAGGGTTGATAGAATCTAATAATAGTCTTGGGAGAAAAGAAAAACCTATACCTAAAAATTTTCCGTCTTTGTATTATGCGTATTCGACAGGAAAAATATCATTACGGAAAGCTGGTCAATCAGTTGGGGTTAGTGGTAAAACCTTTAAAAAGTGGTGTGATCAATACGAAAACAAAAGATAGCAATAATTGTGGCTATCTTTTTAAGTTGTATTCTTTTAAATAGTAATAATATGTTCTTTTTGAGATGTGCAATGAAAGCATTATTTCCTCTTTTGTCTTTTTTTCTTGCATAAGTGAACAAAAATCACTGAATTTTTGAGTTGTATTTAATTTGTGCCTTCCAGCATTCCTTGAATTATGTTTTGTCTTATTTTCTAATTCTTGGATATAGATAGTTGCTATATTTAATTTTTCTTTTAATTCAAGATTCTCTTTTTCAAGTGCTTCAATATCGTGATGTAGATTATGCACTTCTGCTACTTCTAACAATAATTTAGCAGTGTCTACTTCGCCAGTATTAAAATCATTGCTACAATTTGTATTATTAGATAATACTTCATCTGATAGTTGCTGCATTTGTTCTGAAAAAGTTCTATTTGTTTGCATATCTAGTTCCTCAATTAATAATTAAATTATAGTTTCACACGGAACAAAGTGCAATATATTAATTTATTGCACTAGCAAAATAAAAATATAGATAAATGGCATAAATAAGCCAAAATATTAGATACATATAATTCCTATGAATAATTAGTTGCAAAAATGTAAGGTATTTACAAAATCATAAATAAGTGGTATATTATAGATGTATTAAATGAGGGAAAACCTCATATAATATAAAAGAAACAGTAATGTTTCATATAAAGTGGTTCTCACTTCCAGTTCAAAAGTGAATAATAAAGTGGTTATCGTATCCAGCTCAAAAACGACAATAAAGTGGTTCTCACTTCCAGTTCAAAAGTGAAAGTAAAAGAAGAGGATTACTTTCTAATAGAAGGTAATCTTTTATTTAGCAAAAGAGGTGAATTTATGGATTGGTATGCTATTGATAAAGACTATATTAAATATCTTAAAGATTTTGATATTTATGTACCAAATATTGAATATAAGGATAGAATGAAATGCTTTTTAGGAATTCTTCTAAAATCAGATGATATGGATTACTTTGCTCCTTTAACTTCGTATAAACCAAAATTCACAAATATGAAAAATGATATTGATTTTTATAAAATAGTAAATTCAAAAACACAAAAAATTTATGGAGCAATAGATTTGAATAATATGATTCCAGTTACATCAGAGAACTATACAAAAATAACATTTGATAATTTACAACAATTTAGGGAATTTACAAGTCTAAGAGATAAAAAGATGTATTGGAAATTATTGTGTACTGAAGCATCATATATTGACGAAAATCTAATTTTGGAAAATGCTGAAAAATTATATAGACTAAAAGAACAAAGACCTAATAATAATATTTCTAAGAGATGTTGTGATTTCAAATTATTGGAAGAAAAGTGCAAGGAATATATAGAAAAGCAAAATGATTTTGAAGAAAGTAAAGATGATTTTGATATAGATATTACGGAAGAATAGTAGAAATGCTAATCTTTCTTTTCACGAAAAATCAATAGCGTGCTATTGACTTGCACCATAAATTTATGATATAAATGTATTGTGGTACCATAGAATTGTTGTTGAACCAAACAATGCCTATCACTTTAAAATATATGAGAGAAGATTTTATTTCTTCTCTTTTTTTGCGTTGTTTGGTTAAGA
>OLOX01001372.1_pt1 | contig 23232 bp, 19 predicted proteins | sample 1672091 | NCBI WGS metagenome assembly OLOX01 (sample SAMEA3136644, study PRJEB25190) | human gut metagenome | reverse complement strand
GGATTTTCCTTCAGATAATTAATTTCATCATATATTTCCTGTGGTGTCATAATTTTATACGCCTCCTACTTATTTACAATTAATATAATTATATCATTATCAGCTATATATGCAATTAAAATCTCTTGCCCAGATTAACAATGTTCTGAATGATATAAATAAAGGTTCTAAATCTGGCTATAATTTAGATTTCATAGGGAAAAATTACTCCTCTAATGTTTTGAAATCCGCAATATCCAAATCCACACTTGGCACTAATTCTATTAGTCGTATCCTCACAGCGCGCGGACTTAAAGGCGACCTTCTCCAATCCACCACCTCCAAGCTCTCCAGAATAACTGAGCTCAACCGTATTGCTGAAGCAGAAAAGGCTGCCGCATCAGCCTCTGATGAGTTCAGGGCTTCCTCTGACGGACTTATCGGCACTTTAAAAGGTGGCGGCAGCGTCTTTAAAGGGCTTTCGGACCCACTTAAAGGACTTGCGCTCAGTCTGAAGAGCTTTGCGGCTGCCAATCTTCCGACGATTGCCATATCAGCGTTAACTGCCGTTGTAGCCGGCGGCATAGCTGTATACCACAACTACACGCATGCCCTCGATATTGCAAAGGATAAGCTGAAAGAGGTCAGCAACAGTTTTGATGAAGTTTCCTCTGTGCTCAATTCCTATAACAGCGAACTAAGCTCCAATATCAGCCGCATAAATGAACTTGAAACACTGTCAGGCTCTAAGTCCCTCTCTTCGGATCAGGAACTTGAAATAGCGCGCCTTAAGGAACGGAACAACCTTCTCCGCGAAAGCATAGAGCTTCAGAATGAAAAGGTCAAGACTGAAGCAAAGGAGCTGTCAGAGCAGAACAGAAAGACATTTTCCAAGGAATTCGATATGGATAAGCTGTCTGACTCGGAAAATATTGCCCGTGATTATCTCAGCTCCCATGATGTTCCCGATGCCACGGCTTACCTTAATGAAAAAGGCTCTGATATAAGCAGTCTTATTGTCGGCTATGCAATCAACCGGCAGAAGCTCCAAGAGCTGAGTTCCAAAGATGACAGTCCTGCCAATAGAGCTGCCATATCCATGTTGGAGGAAAATACACGGTATATTACCGACTCGCTTAATACTGTATTCTTTGACACAATATCCGAACTGTCGGATTACAAGGAAAATCTTATCAAGCTCATGAAGTCTGACGGAACCTTTGACAATACAGCGGATCAGGCGCTGTGGAACAGCATTAATGCCGCTGAAAAGTATATGTATGAGATAACCGGCAAAGCTTCCACATGGAACAAGCATATATTTGAATCAATAGCCGGCAATTCTGATTTCGCCACAGATATCAGCGCCCTTCTGAGCGGAGAAGCTGATACCTCAGCCGATTCGATTGACAGGCTCAATAAAAAGCTTGAGGAATCAGGTCTTATTCTTGAAGACGGCAAATCTGCCCGCGATATGTTTCTTGAGTACCTCAAGAATGCAGGCAGCGGTACTGCTGCCGTATCCGAATCTTTAAGCAGCGTATCCTCACTTTTTAAAGAATCCACCAATAAGCTCTCCTCTGCCACTCTTGCAGATCTTAACGCTGAGGTCTCCACGCTCTCATCAATAAGAAGCCTGCTTGACGGCTCAGGCTCTCTGAACAGTTCATTTCTCTCACAGATACTTCAGCAATTTCCGGAAGCAACCGATGCAGTCCTGAAGTTCTCACAGGGTCTGATGTCATCAGAAGAGCTTTTCAACAGTCTGGCTGATATATACGCCGGCGACAGCAGGCAATATATTAATTCTGTTTTAAGCAAATCGGCTGCTGACAGGGATTTCTTCAATTCCATCAAAACTAATTATCCTGTTCTCTTTGATAAGCTTGCTACTGTATACGGTAACGATGTACTTAACTGGAAGTCCTTAGAGGATGCCAAGAAAACCATTGATGATACCCTCAGGGCTGAGCTTGGCAAAGAATGGGCAGATTACTTTAACATCATTGTCGATTCTGCGTCAGGCATATTGTCAATGAGCTTTGATGACAGCGACCTCGCACTATATGATCCCGAAGAAGCTGAACGGCTGAATACATTATTTGACCGGAAAAAGGAGCGTCTCAAGGAGATAACAGAGCCTGCGCGTGAGCTTCACAATACTGCATATCAGGCTATTGCTTCTTCAATGGATCTTTCATGGAACAATGTACAGGATAACAATATGGTTAAGGATGACTCCGGTTACCCTTCCGATGCTGCCGGCAATGTCACTGATACATGGCGTGAGGAATTTGACCGCCAGCTCTCACTGCTTGAGCATCATCACAACATGGGACTTATAAGTGAGGACAAATATTATGCCGCACTTAACGTCCTTAACGAAAAATATTTTGCCAATCAGGAGCAGTATCTTGATGACTACCGCTCATATGCTGAAAAGATATATACAGGTCTTAAGCAGTTCTATACGGATTCCCTTAATGAACAGCTAAGCTGCATGGATAAAGCAGCCAAAGCGGTTACCGGATGTCTTGACGAGCAGCAGTCAGCACTTGAGCTTCAGAAAACTGCCGTGGAGGCTGAATACAATGCAAGAATCGAGGCTCTTGAAGGTGAACAGGCTGCACTGCTTGAACAGAAGACCGCCATTGAAGGACAGAAGAAAGAGCTTGAAGAACAGCTCAACGCTATTAATAAGGCTAATGAGGCACGACAGCGTTCCATTGATCTCCGGAAAAAGGAGTATGAACTTGCACGGGCAGAGAACCAGAATTCAATGCGCGTTATGGTAAACGGCCAGATGATATGGCGCAATGATTCCTCTGCCGTATCTGATGCCGCAGAAGCCCTTGATGAGGCTTTGGATGAGCAGAAGCGTGTAGCAGTTCAGGAACAGATTGACTCTCTTGATGACAGCATCAATGCCATTGATGACAAGAGTGCGGCAATCAGCTCCTCCATATCATCGCTAAAGGAAGAACTCGACAGCATAACGTCAGGGATTGACGCACAGATACAGGCACTTACACAGTACCGCGACAGATGGGCTGCCCTTCCTCAACAGTTTGAGGATTCACAGAATCAGATATATGCATCCATGCTGCTGGGGCAGGAATGGCAAAGCAGTGTCCTGAACCTTGATGAGGAGCTGCTCACACAGTTTGGCGATGAATATACAAGAGTACAGGAACAGCTTCAGTATGTAACGGATGCCTCATCGGATGAGATAGCCCTGATGGGCAATGTCCTGCAATCCTCCGGACAGACCGGTGAAGATTCCCTTAACAGTCTGATGGAAATTGGAAGCAGCGCCCTGCTCTCACTTGCTGACAGCACAACAGCATCATCCTCAAGCATCTGCGGCTCTCTTGACGATATACGCTCCAAAGCTGACGAAGCCCGTAACGCCCTTGAACAGCTTGCTGCCCTTGATACAGTTTCATTACATCCGGACAGCACAGGCTTCAGTGTCCAATCAGTGAATCTGCATGATATTCCTGACGCACCGGCTATTGTATCCGATATCAGCGATATCTCCTGCTATTCGTCCGCACCTGTTGTCAATATTGAAAGCGGTGCGATAACTCTTAATGAGGTTGATGACGCAGAGCGTGTCGGTGAAGCAATACTCAGCATAGTTCCCAACTATGTGACACAGCGGCTCAATTACCGCTGATACTCTTACGAAGAACGGAGGATTTATGAAAGATAAGACTTCAGAAGGTTTATTTACACTTATAGACCAGTTTTTCCGCATTATTAACCGTTTTGAAAAAGAACGCACTCTTTTTAAAACAGTTATTATAAGCCGCATTAATGCGGAAGGCTGCTATTACGGCAATATTGACGGACAGGAATATGAGCTTCCCAACGGTACTGCAATGACTTTTTCTCCGGGTACCCGCGTCATTGTATGCATACCGGACGGCGATTATAAGCAGCGCTTTATAATCGCTGTAAAACCCCGCCAGCCGCACTAATTTTCTAAGGAGGACATAAAAATTGGTTAACAGACCCACCATCAACAAAATAGATGTATTTGATGCATCAATGCCGGCAGATATAGAATTCTGCTGGCAGGGCATACAGCCCTATGCAAGCCGGCTGTACATATATGAATCAGATGCCTCTTCCGAAAGCAGCCAGCCTGTTTTCACACAATATTGCGAAAGCATACGGCTCAGGCAGCAGATTCCTGCCAATACGCTGAAAAACAGCCATTCATACTACGCTGTAATAATCCTGTATGATTCAGTCGGCAATCCGTCAGAGATATCATACCGGCAGTATTTTTCCTGCTACTCTGCCCCGGCTCTTACATTTACGGGGCTTGAGACTGACGGCTCGACCATTCTTAATGTATCGGGCTTCAACGTCACGGTAACATATTCGCAGGCTGAAAACCGTCCGATCAGTGAATATTCCTACACGCTGTATGATTCATATAAGACACCGGTATATTCAAGCGGTTCAAAATATCAGTCTGCCGGGGACGGCAATATTATCACATGTCCTTTAAGGTCCCTTATAAGTGACTGCACATATTACTTCTCCATTGACGTAATATCTATTGACAATGTATGTATACACTCCCCGCTGATTGAATTCAGTGTATATTACAGCACCCCTGCGTCCTGCTCGGCACTTAATGCCGGCTGTGACAGGGATGCCGGCTATGTAAAGTACAGCACTAATATAATCGATGTGCAGGGGCATTCGTCAGGTGAATATGTAATTGATAACGGCATACTTAACATAATAAGCGGCACCGTTTACTATAACACGGGTTTCAGCATTACGTCTGATTTTACATTTGCCGTACGCTTCATGGGAGGTACATCGGTATGCCTCTACAGCTCACCGGACACAGATTCCTCCGTAGCAGGCAGCCGCATAACTCTCAGCAGTCTGGAATATGAAGGCAGAATCCATTACCGTCTCAGCATATCCGACGGTGTTCTTCCACCTGTCATTCTTTACTCAGACTTTTACGATAAGGATGCCATGCGGACTGTCTATGTCCGGCGGAAAAATAATCTGTACAGCCTGTACGTTGCAACAGGAGGTGAAATATAATGTTTATTTCAGGTTTATTACTGCTTGGCTCTGATTATTCTTATTTTCCGTATGTTGTCCCGACTGAGGAACTGACAGGTCTGGAGCTTGGCACAGGCAGATATGATTCCATATATGCATCACGCAGCACTGCAATGCCGCTTATTGACCCTCCTTCCCTTATCTGGGACACAGATACGGTATTTTGCGCCGATTATGAAAAATCAATCAATGCCGGCAACATTGATTTTTCTCTGTCCACAATCAGCCAGCTTGCCGTCAGGCGCCGCAAATACGGTACCTTTAACTGGACTACCGTATGTGTCCGCAATATTGATTCAAAGGAGGATCTTCAGTTTGCCGGGATTGACCTTTTCAATGCCGGTAATACAGACTATGAATATGCTCTTGTGCCTATTCTCAACGGTGCAGAGGGCAATTATTACATTGTGTCCGTACATTCTGATTTTGACGGCATATACATTTTTGATAAAAACAGAATGTTCGGTACAACTCTTGATATCAAATGCAGCACTTCCAGAAAGAATTCCCTTATATGCCAGACATCACTTCGTAACAGATATCCGCGCGCAATATACAATTCCTCGGTCAATTACGATTCCGGCTCAGTTGAAGCATTTTTCTGCCGATATGATACGGCACGGCATGCCTTCCATCCCGATGATTCCTGCTCATACAGGCACGAGCTGATGGATTTTCTTACTGACGGCAGACCCAAGATACTTAAAGTCAGTGATGGCCGTATGTGGCTTATAAATGTCGATGGCGGCTCTGTGAGTGATAATGAGGGTGACCACTGGCAGCACCGTATGACCTCATTTAACTGGTTTGAGTCCGGTGACTGCCTGAATGAACGTGACCTCTACGATGCGGATCTCATTGACATTGATTCTGAATATTGGAGTTACGGAGGATAAGCTATGAATTATACAATAACATCTGCTGACAGACAGCTTGCATTTTCAAGATGGCTTGAGCTGTCAGTAAAATTACTCATACTGAATGATGATAATTCTGTCTTTGACAATCTGACCGGAATTGCCAATGCAGGAACTCTCAACATTGACAGTTCATCCTCTGTGCGGCGCACATACAGCATTACAATCACACCGTCCCTTACTGACTATAATCTCGGCACACGGATAAGCGGCTGGGCAGGCCGCACCTGCCTGCTGAGGCTTGGTGTGCGCACTCCGAGACAGGAGCAGTTCACATGGTATAATCAGGGCATTTTTCTGATTACCGGCACTAACCTGTCATATGACAGCTCATCTGATAATTTAACGATTAATTGCAGTGATCTGTATGTGACGCTCGATGGTACGATAAACGGAGCCTTAGGCGCATACAAGACGGTATTCCCCGCATATGCCGAGGATTCTGACGGCAGTGTAAAGGATGACCGGTACAACACTATCCGCGACTCCCTCATCTTAGCAATATCAACTTTCGGAAAAATACGCAATTATCTCGTATGTGACATTGGTGAGTACCGTGGATTCCGGGAACACAACACGGATTATCAGCAATATCGTATCAATAATCCACGCTGGAACTGCCTGCCGTATGACCTTGAGTACTCATCCGGTTCTTCCATAAGCTCTGTCATAACCGACATTATTGAATTATATCCGGGCTATGATGCCGCTTTTGACGAAAACGGAACATTTGTGGTACAGCCTGTTCCCGACTGCTACAGTGACCCGGTCATCATGGATGATTCTGATATAAATGAGGTTCTCATATCTGAAAGCACCTCCTCTGACCTGTCCTGCGTGCGCAATGTATGTGAGGTGTGGGGAAGAACATTTGACACTGACTTTTATTCCGAAAAATGCTCTTCCTCGGACGGCTGCTATAACATCGAAATAGACAACTACAAGACATCATACTACACAGGTGACATTATCTCTTTCCGTGTTGATAAGGATAATACTGCCGCGCAGAAGGTGAATATTAATGGTCTTGGCATAGTACCGGTATGTGATGAAAACACTGATAATCCAATCAGTGCATGTGCCTGCCTTGCCGGAAATGTCTATACCTTCCGTTGCAGGCGCCGCTACGATACGGATACCTCCTCATTTGTAACCATGCTGTACCTTCTCGGTCAATGGCAGCCCCATGCCGTTAATGTTTTAACAGACGGCTCTGTCATTGAGGACGGTTACACTGCTCCGGACGGAACAGTGCTTGACCTGTACAGCTCCGAATATTTTGAGACGGTCTATAATTGCAGCAATGTCGAATTGACTATAGTTCCCGATTCACCCTTCACTGTACAGCGTATCGGTGAAAGATGTGCCGTTATGTCGGGTCAGGAATATGACAATATCACCTCTGACTCTCTCGCACTTGAACGCGCCCGGTATGAGAACTGGAAAAACAGCAGACTTACGGATGATATTACCATCACCCTTAACACAATCATCCCCTGGCTTAAGGAGAATATGAAGATAGAGTACACAAGCCGCCAATATAATGTTCCTTCACAATATATAACAAAATCCGTATCCCTCGATTTTGCCAACGGAACTACAACTGTCGGCATGTATACGTTCTATCCGCTATATGAGGACAATTCAGAATCCGGAACATACAGAGTTCTCTCATCCTATTCCCATGCAAGGCTCTCCCGCTTCACACATGCGAAGCTTGCTCTTGTAAAATCACGTTAAAAAAGAAAGAAGGTGCAATCTTAATGCTAACAACCACAAATCTCAAACTTAACAAACCGGATATCAGTGACAAATATGATATATCGCTCTTCAATGAGAATGCAGACATTATCGACTCATCAATTACTGATATCAGCAATGCTATTGCAGGAATCCCGCAGCACTTTAATGATGTTGACAAACACTTTGATGATGTCGACAAGCAGCTTGTTGATGTCGACAGCCGTATTGGTGTTATAAGCAGTACCAAGGTTGATAAAACAGACGGCAAGGCACTATCCGACAACAATCTTACCAATGCACTGAAATCCTGTTATGATGCGGCGTACACACACAGTCTGTCTGCTCACGCACGCACAGATGCTACTAATATCCGGAATTCTTCTGTAAATGGTAATATCCTGATTAACGGAACTGACACCTGTGTATATTCACATCCCGCAACATCCGGATACCGGCATATTCCAAGCGGAGGCAAAGCCGGTCAGATTCTTCGATGGAGTGCTGACGGCACTGCCGTATGGGGTCCTGATGCCAACACTGTCTACTCTGCCGCCAGCTCAAGCACCGCAGGAGTATCAAAATTGTACAACTCTCTCGGCTCAGCCACAGATGGCTCCGTAACTCAGAAGACCGTTAATGATGCCATATCATCACTAAAAAAATCTGTCAGTGATGGCAAAGCTTTAGTCGCCGCTGCCATCACTGAAAACGGCAAAGCTACGGCGGCTGATGTGGCATTTCAGACACTTGCCGATAATATCGGTATTATCTCAAAGCTTCAGTACAACTCAGGCTACACACAGGGTAAAGCTTCCAACAGTACGGCAGTTCTTACAACCGGAGGATATACCTCAAAGGTGGACGATGATTCAGAAAATGATCTGTATCATGTTGTATTCTATATTAATGGTAAGCCTTTGAAGGATATCGAATTAGGTCCACGTTATGACGGATGGTCAACCAGAATCTATGAACGTCTTGTAAATTGGTCAATAACATTTTCAATATGATTTATTATTCACCAAAATTCACTAATATAATTATTACTAATCAAGGAGGTTTTTTATGGCAGCATACACACACGAATACAGTCATTTTCCTGATGCTCTCATTACTCTTAAGCACTATAAAGATGTCACTGATGAAAATGCAGGTATTATTAACACCTACAGAAAATACATCCAGAACGGACAGTATGATTCGGCAGCCGCCTACGCAAAAAGGAACAGTGATTTCTTTGACTCATGTCTTGTAGGCAACGATACTCTTATGACCTTGCAGGAAGAAATCCGCAACACACAGATTCTTGCTCTCAAGAGATGTCAGAGCATCAGAATATCTGATACTGAGCCGGAGGTCATCGAAACCGGTGATGTATGGATTGGAGGTCTGCATGAGTAGTTATAACAGCACTTCAGCATATCCGCAGGCTGTGGATGACATTATGTTTATATCCGATGTTTCCCTTGATACCATCGGAATATCACGGCAGCACAATAATCTTACAAACAATGGCAGCTACACCAAAGCTCATGAATACATTAACAGCCTGTCGGCCGTCACACCTGTGGATGCCGGCTTTTTTAATATGCTGGAAAACAGAATCTATCAGACTCAGCTTTTTGTTAAAGCACTTACAAAAACAGTAATCTCATTTTACGGAGATTCACAGCCTGATAACCCCGCAATATCCGTATGGATATCCGGAAGTATATCTGAATAATCTAAAAGGAGTTTATTTATATGAATTTTACAGAAAACAAGAAAAACGGACAATATTACAGAGTATTAAAGGACACCAGCTATGACGGCACAAGAAACTATGACAGATATTCCTTCGTAACCGATGCCTCTGATGTCATTTTCTCGGATGGCACCAATGTTGAAGAGAAGCTCGGCGGCTCATCAGGTTCAATTACAGAAATCAACAGGGAGATTGCAGAATTAAAAAAATCTGTCAGTGACGGCAAACGTACAGTTGCCACTGCCATCACTGATAAAGGTGTTACTACGGCAACTGACGCTTCTTTTAAGGTCATGTCTGATAATGTAAGACTCATGGCAGGTTATCAGTTCGGACAGGGCGTTATCGCCGCCGACAACCGTGTCAACACCGGAAGCACCAACTACAAGAGCGGGTATAATGCCGGCTATAGTAAGGGGAAGGCCGACTACAAGGTTGTCACTGTAAGTCTTTATGATTATCCCAACCCTGATGACGTAGATGAAGATGGTCATTATGAGAGTTGGAATCATACTTTTAAATATAACATAGGTAAAGGTTACACAAATGTGTATTGTCAGATAAATTACTCATTCTTCAGTGACTCAACAACCCGTTTTATAATTGATTACAGTTATGACACCAATACCGGAATATTTACTGCAAATTTGTTTAAGTGGGACCATTCCGGAAATGCTGCATTTTATCGTGGTGAACCTAATTCTTCAACATCAATGACGCTTATTGCAGTTGGATGAAAGGAGCTTTTATGATTAACAGTTATTATTTTTCTGACGGGGATATACAATTATCCCCTCACTTTATGCTGCACGAATTCCAGTCCCGTAACGGCTGTGATGAGGTACTTATTGACGATGCACTTATTGATCTGCTCGAAAAGGTATTCAGGGTGAGCGGTGCTTCAAGTGCCACTGTAAATGACGGTTACAGGGAACCGGGAGCTTATTGCCGTTCGATAAGCGGATTTGATAAGGATGCCCACTCTTACGGTATGGCTGCGGATATAGTATTTTACTCTGATAATGATGTGATTCCCGGCAGTATTATATGCTGTATCGCACAGGATCTCGGATGCGAGGGCATTGGCTATATGGGTAACGCCGTACATCTCGACACGCGTGGCAATGGCGGATATAAAAACAATCATTGGTATGGTGATGAGATATTGGGCAGAACCGTATCTGACTGGCATGATTATTTCGGTATCAACGAACACTTTTCGGATATAGGCAATTCTTTAATCTTTGAAGGAGGCAACATTATGAATAGAGCTATTAGTCCTGAACAGTTAAAATACGAGGTAAACCGCTATGCTTTGACTGTTCTTGGTCGAGAAATCGGTGATGCAGACACTTATGTGGAACTTCTCAGCACAGGCCAGCTTGACTGGTATGAATTCACCAAAAGGCTTCAGGAATCAGAGGAAGCCGTCAAACGCTGGATAAAATATACTCTTTTTGCAGATATACTTGGAAGAATCCCTGCCCAATCGGAAATCAACTGGTGGTATGCACAATATGTACTCCATTATGAGCTTAATAAATCGCTTATGTGCAGACGCTTTGCTGAAAACTACGAAGCATTCAGGGATGAATATATATAACTGTATCATGCAGATACATATATTCTATATCTACAGATACTATTTTTAATTTTGATAAAACTTTGTTAAACCATTCCAAACATAAATTATTTTTTTATATACTATTGCCATTGTATTTTACTGCCGTTGCATGATAATATTATTTCACTTTCAGTAATATCCGGATATTATTTGTTTTAATTGTTTACAAAGGGGGATTTTTATTGAACAAGTCTGAATTAAAAGAATACTTTCCATATATCAGGTCTCGTGATGAGATTATGGATGAGATTAAGAATAACGCCGGTCTCAGCAGTATATTCTATTCATGGAACGAGCAGGAGCAGAATGAATTTATAAGCTTTTGTTCCGGTGCCTGCGGCGTTAAGATTATGTATGATTCATTCTTTAAAGAAGTTATGAATGCTGAAAGCAATCCCGAACCTCTTGAGGGTTTTCTTACAACAATTCTTGGGCGCAAGGTCCACATTCTTCACGTACTTCCCAATGATACCACACGAATTACAGATGAGGCTTCTCTTCTTGTAACAGACATTATCGTACAGCTTGAAGATGGTTCTGTTGCCAACATAGAAGTCCAGCGTATAGGTTATATGTTTCCGGCGCAACGCTGTTCCTGCTATTCTGCTGATATGCTTCTGCGTCAGTATAAACGTATCCGTAGCGAGAAAAAGCGTGATTTTACATACCGTGATGTAAAAACCGTATACCTTATCGTCCTATATGAACGCAGCCCACATGAATTATCCGGCAGACCGGAATGTTATATACACTACGGCAGGACATCTTTCAACACAGGAATCAGTCTTGATATGTTACAGGATTTTATTCTCATATCACTTGACAATTTTCATAAGCACATGCACAATAAACCTATAGAAACTATCGAAGAGGCATGGCTTACATTTCTGAGTGATGATTCACCTGAACGCATTATTGAAATCATCACAAAGTATCCTGATTTCAAGCCACTCTACGATATTATTTACAGAATGTGTACTGATGTAGGGAAGGTGATGAATATGTTTTCCGAAGAACTTCGTATACTTGACAGGAATACAACCAAGCTTATGATTGATACAATGACAAAAGAAGCTGAAGATGCCAAGGCTGAGCTTGAAGCTTCCAGAGCTGAACTTGATGGCACACGGGCAGCACTTAGTGAAGTTAAAGAACGGCTGAATCTGTTCAATGCTCAGCTCGATGAGGCCAATTCCCAGCTTAACGATGCTCATTCCCAGCTCGATGAGGCCAATTCCCAGCTTAACGATGCTCATTCACAGCTTGATGAGGCCAATTCCCAGCTTAATGAAAAGGATGCTGTAATAGCCCAACTCAGAGCTCAGTTAGCCGAGGCTTTAGCACACAACAGTTAAGCTATATATAACCATGTATCTTATCAGACTGTAATCATTACTACCCGTTTGACGGGTAGTAATGATTGTGCGTACTTCACTGGCTCAGCAAGTTCCCGACTCCCAATTAAAAAAAGAGGCCTTGAACTGATACATGATACATAACCACATATCAGCAAAGCCTCTGCCTCATTATTCAATTATACTTCCTGAAGCGGAATCTCGTCAGTCTCATCAGTGTCATCTCTATCACCGTCTGACTTTTCTGCCTTTTCATCTACGTCTGCCTTAACCTCAGGCTTTGCTTCTACAGTATTTTCCCCTGATTCTCCTGCATCTGCGGCATCATCTGTATTGCTCTCGTCTGCCTCAGCTTCCACATCCTCGTCTTCAAAGTCTTCGTCTTCACCATAGAAATCAACAGGAATGATATCAACATTACTTACACTCGCATTACCTATAACATATACAGTGTGAATTCCTTCTTCATCAACATTTATGACTTCATTGCGTACACGGCTTGCTACCTTCTCAATGTCACATGTAACATTAACCCCCTCCGGTACTACAATAACAACGCTGCTTGCCTGGCTCTTAAAATTAATATAGACATCTTTTTCAATCACGGCAAGACTTAAGTCAAGAACAACCTTTGATGCAGAAGCCTTAATCTCACATCCCTCGAACTCCTCATCCTGTATCTCGATGACCTTAGACTCTGCAATTGCATTATACTTTTTAACTACATCGTCAGCACTCTCTTTTTCTTCTTTTACATACTTTTCCTTTGTGTTCCTGTACTTGTCATATGCTACCTTACCTGCAACTGCAAGTGAACCAAGACCTATTACTGTCTTTAATAATGAACCCTTCTTTGCCATAATCATACCTCCTGTTTGCTGTTGTTTTGATATTATTTGTTTGTTTTTGAGAATATACATCCGCAGTAATTCTGTCTATACAGATTGTATTCAGATGATAACTCTACTGACCTCTTATATCCCTCTTTTTTCTTAAAATCCGATAGCAGATATGGAACTCCGTACTTCTTCCCGAGCTCATATCCAATAGAATTAAGCATTGCACTGTTCTTAAGCGGACTTATGCTGAGAGTTGTCGTAAAATAATCAAATGTACCCATCCTGGCAGCAAGTTCCGCAGCTGCCTCAAGCCTCATCCTATAACAGATAAAACATCTGTCGCCTCCCTCAGGGCACTTTTCAAATCCCTTTACAGCTGCATAATATACATCAGGCTCATAATCACCTTCTATAAAGTTCACTTTGTTCTTCGCCGGAAACTCACTGATAAAACGCTTCTGCTCCTCAACACGTTTCGTGTATTCTTCCCGCTCGGATATATTGGGATTATAATAAAAAACCGTAATTGCAAAATACTGTGAAAGATATTCTATTACATAGCTACTGCATGGCGCACAGCAACTGTGCAGCAGAAGCTTTGGCACTATATCTTCAGCCGATATACAGCCTATCAATCTGTCAAGTTCCTTTGACAGATTACGCTTCTTTATTCCTTCATATGAATTATCTGCATTCATTGCGCATCCCTCCGGAGATTTCTGTGAGCAAATTCTCCTACAGGTACAGGTTTTCCAAAATAATATCCCTGAATGTAGTCAACACCAATCTGTGACAGTACCTCATACTGTTCTCTTGATTCAACGCCTTCTACACATATCTTAGTGCCTATTGTCTTGGAAAGTTCTACTATAAGCTTCACAAATGCCTTTGCGTAATCATCATCAACTATATCATCTATAAATGTCTTGTCCACCTTTATTATATCAAGCGGGAGCTGCTTTATGTAATTGAGCGATGAATATCCTGTTCCAAAATCATCAAGTGCAATCTTAGGACCAAGCCTTCGCAATCCCTTAACGATATTCATGACTCTCTCCATATCATTAATTGCAAATGATTCCGTTATCTCAAGGACAATGTTATGCGGATTAACGCCGGTTCTGTCAAGAATCTTCTTAACATTGTCAACAACGTCTTTTTGCATAAGCTGTACAACCGAAAGGTTAATATTAATCCTGAAATCAGGGAAACCATGCTCGTTCCAGTCCTTACACTGCCTGCACGCTTCCTCAAGTATAAAGTCACCTATTGATGTAATAAGTCCAAGATATTCCGCAAGGGGTATAAACTCTCCCGGTGCCATAAATCCGAGTGCCTTGCTGTTCCATCTTATAAGAGCTTCACATGATACGCATTCTCTCGTAACAGCATCCACTACAGGCTGGTAGAATACAATGAATTCGTCACATTCCGAAGCTACTGCCTGACGCATATTATTTTCAATATCAAGCTGCTTTATCGAGCCACTATCATTGCCGGCACTGTAATAAGCATATCGGTTCTTTCCGCCTTTCTTGGCCTCATACATTGCAATATCTGCTTTTTTGATAAGCTCATTAACATCGCTCCCATGTTCAGGAAAACGTGCAATACCCATACTCATTGTACAGTAATATTCCGTTCCCATAAGATACCACGATCTGTTGAACATATCAGAAATTATTCTTACCAACCTGTCAAGCTGGTCATATAATTGCGGTTCTATTATTATTACAAACTCATCGCCGCCCATTCTGTAGCAGTGTCCACGAAGCCCTGCTATCCCCTGGATTCCTGCTGCAACCTGCTGAAGAAGAACATCTCCATACTGATGTCCCAATCCGTCATTGATATGCTTGAAATTATCAAGATCAATGAACATTACAGCACCTGTAGTGCCATCCTTTACCGCATTCTTGATAACCTTGCGCAGGTCACTTTCACACTTCATTCTGTTATAAAGACCTGTAAGAAAATCATTATGAGCCTGATATTCTATCTTCTGCTGATTCTTCTTTTTCTGTGTAATGTCAACTGCAGTACATATAATTACCGGACTGCCGTCAAGCCAGTTAAGCGGAGCAAATCTTACCTCGAACCAGAGGCCTGACTGTGCATCGTAATTCTCAACGGGTCTGATATCCTCCATAGGACATCCCTTATCGAAGAAATCCTGAATACATTCCTTCATTGTTCTGCGGACTTCATCTGCATTCTGTGCAATATCGTTCTCAAAAAGCACATTGCCATTCTCCTGACTGCAGACAATAATCCCGCTTCCTATATTACTCAATATCTCTCTTAACAATTCATACGAAGAAAGCAATGAGTTGTTAATTATCTTCTTCTGTGCAATGCTCTGAATAATCCTGGCCGTATCCTGTATAAACTGGAGTTTCCTGTCATCATATGCATGTTCTTCATTCTGCTCAAATATCACGAAATACATCGCAATCATGTCATTGATTACAATAGGAACAGTAACTATACAGCTTACATCAAGCTGCTCAAGAAGTTCCGACTGAACTCTGTCAGCTTCTGACTTCTGATACACTGTTGTCTCTTCCGTAAACAATACTCCCTGCATTCCTTCGAGCCTGACTTCAGGAGGCACATAATTGGAATTACCTGCAGAATTACATGCTATTACAGTACCTATCTTAGTCTGTGATGAATTAATCTGCATAAGTGCTGCACATGTAGCCTCAAGATACTTCTGAGTCTCCTGCAGAATCTCATATACTACTTCCGTGAATGTTCCTTCCTTGTCAAGCCTGCTGACAATGTTAGTCATTGCAATATCGCGTACGCTGTCTTTTTCCACAACAAAATCTCCCCCGCACACTGGCATTACCGCCGCATATTTATCTGATTAATTATTTTTTTATTATACTCTATATTCTCCCTTTTTGGAACAGCTATATTACGATTTTATTATTATTTTATTGAGTAAAGCTGCAGCGTGTGTTATATTAATCAAAGATTATTTTTTAGCAGAAATGAGGATTTATATAATGGATATTATAAAATTTAATACCAGGCTAAAGGCTGATGGCAAAGAATACTCCCGGATTGTATACTGGAACCGTTTCTGGCGCAATAAGACTGAACTCATCCTTTCGTGCATTCCGGCCGCAGCATCGATTGTGCTCTTTGCCTGTGGATTCCGTTCATCATTTTTGATGATTGTTTATGTAATATTCTGTGCATATCCGTTTTTCATATTTTCACAGTGCAAAAGCAGCATCAGCTACCATCTGAAACACCGTGATGCATCAGAGAGTGCCCCATGTGAGATTACACTTATGCCAACAGGAATTCTCGCAGAGATAAAGGATTTTAACATATCCTACACCTACAATTGGGATGAATTTACCACAATATATGATAAGCTCGGATACTACATGATGTTTAACAAAGGCCGGATGATTGTCATGATACGCAAAGCCGACATTCCGGAAGAATTCAAAAAAACTTTTATTGATTACATATTCGAGCACGCTGACCAGAATAAATGTCTTATAAAGATAAAACGTTCATAATATAAAATACGCCCCCGGATTTCAGACCGTACCATGCCTGTCACCCGGGGGATATTTTTAATGTTTTATTTCAGAGATAATCATCTGGAGCGTGCTGTTGCCATTGAATGTATTTATATCAGGATAATAAACAATTGAAATAATATCCCCTGTCTTCATATTATCTGCCTCTTCCTGCGTGACGTGGAACTTCACAGCCTCAAGTCTGCGTCCGTTGACAGTCTGAAGTATCATTTTGAGTACATTGCGGTTTTTTCCTATTATATTCTTTCTTACAACTGTAAGATTCTTATCTGCAAAAACAGGTTTGGGATTATCTTTACCAAACGGCTCAAGCAGCTGCAGCTGTTCTGTCACCTCTTCTGTCACATAGTCCAGTGGCATCGGCACATCTATCCATGTTACCGGTGTAAGTTCTTCATCGCTCATGTCCATTGAATTCACAAGACATTCCCTGAACTCTTCAAATCTTTCGCTTCTTATGCTCATTCCCGCTGCCATATGATGTCCGCCGAACTTCTCCAGCATATCCCTGAATCTGTTAACTCCTGCAAACATATCATAAGGCTCAATTGACCTTCCTGAACCTTTGTATATTCCGTGCTCGCCTATTGAATCCGTGAATATTATACACGGTCTGTAATATTTCTCTCTTACTCTTCCCGCTATAATACCGGCAACGCTCTCATGGCAGTTATCGAGATGCACAACTATAATCTGTGGTATATTGTTTCCATACTCACGCTCAACCGTATTGCACGCATTCTCGACTCCCCTTTCCGTCATATCCTTACGTTCGTCATTAAGCAGCTTTAATTCAGCAGCAAGCGCCTGCGCCTGCTTTTCATCATCCGTCTCAAGAAGCCTTATCGCCTTAACCGCGCTGTCAAGCCTTCCGCTCGCATTAAGACACGGTCCGACAACAAAGCCTATATGATATGCATTAAAATCAGCCTCTGCAACTCCACACACATCCATTAGTGTCTTAAGTCCGACATTTCTCGTTCCCGCATGAATATGCCGCAGTCCCTGCTTGACTATTGTCCTGTTCTCTCCCTGAAGACTTACTATATCCCCGACCGTGGCAATTGCTCCAAGCTCAAGCAGATACATCAGAAATTCACTGTCCTTGGGCTTATGCCCAAGCAGATGTTGTATCATCTTCCATGCTACAAGCGCACCGCACAATTCTTTAAACGGATATCCGCAGTCTGACTGTTTGGGATCAACCACAACATCTGCAGGCGGGATGATATATTCTCTTGTTCCGTCTGCGTTCTCCCTGAATGGCACATCATGATGGTCTGTTACTATAATGGTTATACCATTTTCCTTTGCATATGCAATCGCATCATATGCTGCAATTCCGTTGTCACATGTTATAATCATGTCTATGCCGTCTGCAATCGCATTGCGTATCAGATTCTCATTTATTCCATATCCATCGGTTATTCTGTCCGGCACAACATAATCTGCGTCTGCTCCAGCCATTATAAGCCCTTTGTGGAGTATACATATCGAACATACCCCGTCTATATCATAATCACCTATTATTCTTATGCGTTTTCCGTCTGCTATTGCATTTTTTATAACAGCCACCGCTTCGCTTATCCCTTTCATAAGCGCCGGATCATGCATGCTTTCAAGTCCCCCGTACAGATATTCCTCATACTGCGAATCCTCCGTCACATCGCGATTTCTTATTATACGGGCAATCACCTGATTAATTCCGAATCTGGCTCCTATAGCTTTAAAATCCGCCTTTTTGGCATATACTTTCCATATACTCATATTATAAAAATAATGCCTGCGACACTATATAAGCCGCAGGCATATATCCTTTCAGATGTAAGATTAATCTTCGTTATTCTTCTTATCTTTCTTCTTTTTCTTTGAATTGCTGAGATTCTTTGCAGCTTCCGCCTCTGCTCTCTTCTCTTTTTCCGCTTCTCTTGCAGCAGACTTAGCCTGATGCTTTTCCTTGGCAGCTCTGAAAATAAGCCACATATTACCGGTAAGGAATACTGATGAGAATGCACCTGCAATAATACCAACCATAAGAGGAAGTGCAAACTCCCTGATTGTGGCAACACCGAATATATACAATACAGCAAGCATTATAAATGTTGTAAGTGATGTATTAATTGATCTTGTAAGTGTATTAGTGATACTCTCATTAACAACCTGCTTATAATCCAGCTTACTCTTATCTGCTGCCGAATTAATCGTATCACGTACTCGGTCGAATATAACGATTGTTGAGTTAACTGAATATCCGACTATAGTAAGCATACATGCGATAAATGTTCCGCCGACTGAAAGTCTTGAGAATACATAGAATGCAAATACGATTGCAACATCATGCACAAGTGCAAGTACCGTACTTCCGGCAAAGCTGATATCCTTAAATCTGAACCATACATATATAAGAATACAGATAATTGCAAGCACAGTAGCTATAACTGCATCCTGCTTCATCTCTGAGCTGACTGTTGAACTGATGCTCTGGCTGTCAATATCTGAATCAGCCACACCAAACTTATTCTCAAGTGCTGTATTAAGAGCCTCTCTCTGTGCTAATGAAAGCTCATCTGTCTTAAATACTACCTGTGTGCTGTCTGTTACTTTCTGCTGCTGCACATTGGCAACTCCTGCAGCTTCCCTGATTACAGGGATTACATTGGCATCAATGTCAGCAAGTGACATTTCTTCTGCAAATGTAACTGTTGTAGAAGTACCACCTGCAAAATCAAGGCTGTAATTAAGTGCGCCCTTACCATTGGCTGTGAATACTATCATCACGATAATACAGATAGCAAGTATTACGCCCGGAATAGCGAATGTAGCCTTTCTCATGCTGACAAAGTCGAATATCTTCTTGTGTCTTACAGAACCATACAGCTTCTCTGACTTGCAGCCAAAGTTGTAAAGCAGACGTACTATCGTCTTAGAAATAACAAGTGCCGTAAACATCGAAAGCACAACACCGATTCCAAGAGTTACCGCAAATCCCTTAACTGAACCCGAACCTCTCAGATACAGAACAAGTGCTGCGATAATTGTTGTAACATTGCCGTCAACTACGGCTGACATAGCTTTCTTGAAGCCCTGTTCGATTGCCGCATCAACGCTCTTGCCTGCACCGATTTCCTCTCTTATACGTGAGAAGATTACGACGTTGGCATCGACAGCCATACCGATTGACAATACAATACCTGCTATACCTGAAAGTGTAAGTGTTATCTCATATACGCTGAGTATAAATATATCAAGCGCTACATATATTACGAGTGCAAGACAGGCTGCAACGCCCGGTACTCTGTAGACAATTATCATAAACAGGCAGAGTATTGCGAGTCCTATTGCTCCCGCAAGAAGGCTCGTCTGGATTGCTGTCTCTCCAAGCTTTGCACCTACTACCTGCGAACGCATCTCTTTAAGTTCAAGAGGCATTGCACCTATTCTTACATATGAAGCAAGAGTGTTAGCCTCATCATAAGATGACATACCGTCTATCTGTGCACTTCCGCCTGTAATTGCCTCATTAACTCTTGGTGCGCTTACGACCTTACCATCATATACTATATAAATAATCTTGCCTACGTTAGCTGATGTTGCATCTGCGAACTTCTGCTTACCTTCATCATTAAACTCAAGTGATACTACATACTTGCTTGTTGATGACTGGCTTGTGTCGGCTCCTGCTACTGCATTCTTAACGTCTGAACCTGTAAGAAGAGGTGTGCATTCTTCTCCGTTGCTGAACTTAGTATATCCGTCGCTGTCAAGGAACATAAGTGTTCCCGGCTGTCCAAGCTCTTCAAGAATTGCATTGGCATCCGTTACGTCAGGAATCTCAACAGTAATTCTGTTGCCACCCTCTTTGTATACTTCTGCTTCAGTACTGTAATTAGTAACACGCTGCTGCAGCTTGTATATTGTATCTGATACATCCTGATCACTTGGATTATCTTCCTGTATCTCATAAGTTATGCTGACACCGCCCGCAAGATCAAGTCCCTGCTTAATCTGTCCTATGCTGCCGTATCCGTCCTTCATTCCGAATATAGCAACATAACTCATTCCAAAGAGCAGTGCAAGAATGATTATCGAATAGATAATCTTCTTTTTTAAATTGTACCTCATATCAATCCTCCATGCCCATAATAAATTATTTGTCTGCAAGTGCCGCTTTTATCATAATCGCACACTCAACGCGCTTTCTCTGCATCTCACATCCAATATCATATGCATCATTGATATTGCCATGGAAATTATAAGAGTTGGCAGCGCAGCCTCCCGAGCAGAAAAACTTTGCAAAACATTTTTTGCATTTATCTTTTGAATATACATTGCACGCCTTGAACTCATCTCTGATGTCTGTGCGTGTAATACCTTCGTCCACATTACCCATTATAAATTCTTCATTACCCACAAACTGGTGACATGGGTAAAAATCACCCCAAGGAGTAACTGCAAGATACTCACAGCCTGAGCCACATCCTGAAAGTCTCTTGGCTACACATGGACCGCCATCAAGGTCAATCATGAAGTGGAAGAAATTGAATCCATTACCCGCCTTCTTTCTCTTAACCAGTTCTGCTGCAAGTGCATCATATTCTTCAAATATCTTAGGAAGATCTTCCTCTCTTATTGCATAGTCATCTTCCGGTTTTGCAACTACCGGTTCAACCGAAATCTGCTCAAATCCCTCATCTGCGAGATGAAGAACATCCTTTGAAAAGTCGATATTATTATGTGTAAATGTACCGCGTACATAATAATTAGTCTGATTACGGCTCTCTGCAAACTTCTTGAACTTCGGCATAATTATATCATAGCTGCTGCCATGGTTATTGCGTGTAGGACGCATAAGGTCATTAATCTCCTTACGTCCGTCAATGCTTAAAACTACATTTGCCATCTCTTTGTTGGCAAATTCCATTATCTCATCATTAAGAAGTACTCCGTTAGTCGTAAGCGTAAATCTGAAGTTTTTATTATGCTCCTTCTCAATGCTTCTTCCATATTCAACAAGCTGTTTAACAACGTCAAAGTTCATCGTCGGCTCACCGCCGAAGAAATCAACTTCAAGGTTGCGCCTGCTTCCTGAATTGGCAACAAGGAAATCAAGAGCCTTCCTGCCAACCTCATATGACATCATGGCTCTGCGTCCGTGATATTCTCCTTCTTCTGCAAAGCAGTACTTGCATGCAAGGTTACAGTCATGTGCTATATGCAGGCAGAGTGCCTTAACAACTGTTGGTCTGTCCTTAAAGCTGTCTATGTAAGGTTCATATATATCTCTTGTAAAAAGACGCCCCTGCTCTGTAAGCTCTTCAATCTCATCACATACTTCATATACATCATCCCTGCTGTACTTTGATGCAAACTTCTCAGCCAGACTGTCCTTATCAGTGCCTGAAAATCTGCCGTCGGCATCTTCATTCTTATTGTATTCCTCTATAACATCATAAACTATATCATCAACAACATGAACTGCTCCGCTGTTGACATCAAGTATTATGTTGTATCCGTTGTTCTTATACTGATGAATCATTACTTAATTACTCCAAATCTATCTATATCTACTATCTTTTCTTTAAAAATCATACCATCATAAACACACAACGAGAGAGTGCTTATATCCCAAACACTCTCTCGTCAGCAGTCCAATACTATGAGTATTAGTTGTTCTTATTCTCGCAGCTCTGGTTACCTACTGTACATGATGTCTTACATGCTGACTGACATGATGTCTGGCACTCACCGCAGCCGCCCTTCTTCATAGTATCCTTAAGAACTCTGTCATTAATTGTCTTAATATGCTTCATAATAAACCTCCTGGAACTAAAATAGATTACATAGTCAAATGCATTATATCCGCATTAAACATCTTTTGCTATTGTACCATAGTACATATAAAAATTCAAAACATTTTTATTAAAGTTTCTCATAAAGTTTGCCATAAAAAACTTTTTTCAAATTTTTTGTAAAAAAGTGTTGACTTTCAAATACTCAAATGTTATTATAAGCAAGCGTTGTGGTTGGGATATCAACTGTGAGCTACGCGGAAGTGTCGGAATTGGCAGACGAGCAAGATTCAGGTTCTTGTGGGCGTTAAGCTCGTGTGGGTTCAAGTCCCATCTTCCGCATATCAATTGCGGATATCCACTATAGCATCATCTAATTTAATATGCGGAAGTGTCGGAATTGGCAGACGAGCAAGACTAAGGATCTTGTGGCTATTGCAGTCGTGTGGGTTCAAGTCCCATCTTCCGCATCAATTATTACTTAGATGAACAATTTAATACGCATGCGGAAGTGTCGGAACTGGCAGACGAGCAAGACTAAGGATCTTGTGGCTATTGCAGTCGTGTGGGTTCAAG
>OLOX01001371.1_pt1 | contig 23242 bp, 19 predicted proteins | sample 1672091 | NCBI WGS metagenome assembly OLOX01 (sample SAMEA3136644, study PRJEB25190) | human gut metagenome | reverse complement strand
TAAGCCGGAGTTAGTCGCCCGGTTGGAAGTCACCTCGAACGGGGTGATTTTTTTTATGTATCCAGAATTTTGCGCAAATTCATTTCTGCGTTGTGGGTTTCCAGATTGGAAAGGACAGTCAATTGAGCGACGGATGCGAAATCTCGGATATTCTGCTTGGCGGCAAGAGCGGGGTTTTCTTTGCGCTCAAAGTGAACGTATGCAGTCCGGCTTTGCTCTTAAGGCGGTCGAATTCGACCACTTTGAAATCGAGGTTATACATGACTTTTCACCAACTTTTGTGTTTAGAAGAATGACCTACCGTTTCTTCTTTTGTTCCGCTACAATGCCCATAGCGTATATGCACAATAAAGAAAGGCGGAACAGGAAATGGCAAATCGGATATTTGGTTACATTCGTGTATCGAGCATGGATCAAAACGAGGACAGGCAGCGAATCGCGATGCGGGAGATGGGCGTTGCGCCCAAGAATATCTTTGTGGATAAGCAATCCGGTAAGAATTTTGAAAGGCCGGCTTATCAGGCAATGCTCAAGAAGATAAGACGCGGCGATCTGCTGTATATCGTCAGCATCGACCGGCTTGGGCGCAATTATGAAGAGGTACAGCGTCAATGGCGCGTACTGACCAAGGAAATCGGCGCGGATATCTGCGTGCTGGACATGGAACTGCTGGACACGAGACGGGAAAAGAACCTGCTGGGCACGTTTATCGCGGATCTGGTGCTGCAAATTCTATCGTTTGTGGCAGAAAGCGAACGAAACAGCATCCGAAAAAGGCAGGCGGAGGGCATCGTGGCAGCCAAGGAACGCGGCGTTCGGTTTGGGCGGCCACTCCTTTTATTGCCGGAGAATTTTGAAAATGCGGCCGAGGCGTGGAATGAAAAACAGATTTCATTGCAGCAGGCGGCGAAACTTTGCCGGATGAGCGTTTCGACGTTTTATCGGAAGGCAAAGGCCGTGCGGAAATGCAATGAAACCGTTTCATAAGGCGTACTTTTTGAAAGCTATATTTACCCATGTTCATTATAGACTGCCAATTCATATTTTTCAATGATTTCCATATGGAAGAAGGATGCTTTTTGCGTCCTTTTTTTGCTTTCAAAAAGTACACATTTTGATAACGGAGGGACGCATGAGCGGGATATATGACGGCGCCTTGACGCGGGAACAATTTATGTTTTTGGAAATGCGCAAGGTGGCGCAGATGACGATCCAGGGCATGACGGAAGAGGAAATCCTGAGCAGGGTTTACGACGATAACCTGTTTCAATACCCGACGCAGCGGGAAATCAAAAGCAAATGCCGCGCATGCCTGAAGCGCGTGGCGCAAATCAAAGGCATGCCGCGCATGATGGAAGCCTTGGCGGAAGGGCTGGCGGCGGATGGAAGGCTGGCGGCGCTGATTGCGCTGATGCTGCAAAACAGGCTGGTGGCGGAATTCATGGTCGGCGTGGTGGGGGAGAAATACCGCACGCTGGATTATTCGCTGACCCGGAAGGACATGAATCTGTTTTTGATGCGGTTGGCCGAGCAGGATGAGAACGTTTCGGGATGGAGCGAGCAGACGGTGAAGCGCATCCGCGGCGTGCTGCATCGGTGCCTGACGGAGACGGGGTATCTGGATGACATGCGCACGGAAAAACTGAACCCCGTTCTGCTGCCGATGGAGATGGAAAACGAGCTGCGGGAGAACGGCCTTCGCGCGTTTCTGCCCGCGTTCAATATTTTGGATTGACGGAGGCGCGCATGAGTGAAATCGGAACGAGGCTGGACGCGCTGCGGGCAATGTTTGGCGACGAAGGCTTTTTGCAAAACAAAGGGCTATCCAACGAGGTTGGGCTGTATATTTTTGCCTATCCGCCGGAGGAAGAGATGGCGGTTCGCGCGTTTGTGCGCGAGATCCGCGCGGAATATGCGGGCGAACAGGATAAATGCCGTGTGATTATTTACGATTTATATGAGATTCTGCTGGATATTTGCAGGGAACGGCGGATTCTTGACCGCATCGGGCAGATGGAAAAGCAGCGCGGTCAGGAATTTATGCGCCAGCAGATTCAGCGCATCGCGCCGCCGCAGGCCTACGTGGACAAAATGAAATACGAATCGCATCGGGCGGGCGACGTGGTCATCATCGGCGGCGTGGGGCGGGTCTATCCCTACATGCGCAGCCACAACGTGCTCAACAATTTGCAGCATGTGTTCGACGACGTGCCGGTGGTGCTGCTGTATCCGGGCGAATATTCGGGACAGAGCCTGACGCTGTTCGGCGAATTTGAGGACGATAATTATTACCGCGCATTTAACATCGTGAAAGGATGACGTGCAAATGAAGATTTACGACATGTTTCAAAAGGACATCGACAGGCAAATCAACGGCGTGATTAAGGTCATGCAGACGGACGACGAAAACCGTCGGCAGGAGCTGGAGGAATATGTCATCACGCGCGAACTGCGCAAGCATTTCGGCTCCTTTTACGACCACTATGAGCAAAGCGTGGACGGCGCGACCGACCAGATGGGCGTATGGATCAGCGGCTTTTTCGGAAGCGGCAAATCGCATTTCCTCAAGATCTTATCGTATCTGCTGGCCAACGAGGAAATCGGCGGGAAGCGCGCCATCGACTATTTTGAGGATAAATTCAGCTTTGATCCGCTGCGCTACGCGATGATGCGCCGGGTGAGCGAAGTGCCGACGGAGACGATTCTGTTCAACATCGACGCGAAATCGCCGATGGGCAAGGATCAGGATGCCATTCTGCGGGTATTTACGAAGGTGTTTTACGAGCATTGCGGCTATTACGGCGACGACATGAAGGTTGCGGCGCTGGAACGCTTTCTGGATAGGCAGGGCAGACTGGAGGCGTTCAAGGCGGCGTTTGAGGCTGTCAACACCGAGCCGTGGGCAACCGCGCGGGAAGCCTTCGCGTTTTGGGAGGACGACGTGGTCGCCGCGCTGACCCGGACGGCGGGCATGAGCGAGAACGCTGCGCGCAACTGGTTCAACGGCGAAGAGACCGCCGAGATGAGCATCGAGCGGCTGGGGCGCGAAATTGCGGAATATGTGGACGGCAAAGCGCCGAATTTCCATCTCGTGTTCCTGGTCGATGAAATCGGGCAATACATCGGCGACAATTCCGGCATGATGCTCAACTTGCAGACGCTGGTGGAGGAGCTGGGTTCGCGCTGCAAGGGCAAGGTGTGGGTCATCGTCACCAGTCAGGAGGACATCGACGCGGTGACGCACGTTAAGGGCAACGATTTTTCCAAGATACAGGGGCGCTTCAACACGCGGCTGAGCCTGTCCTCCGCCTCGGTGGACGAGGTCATCAAGCGGCGTATTCTGGCGAAAAACGACGTGGCGGCGGAGCTGCTTCGGATGACCTATCATCAGAATGCCTCGGTGATGCGCAACCTGTTCAGCTTCGCCAAGGACACGCCCGCGGATATGAAGGGTTACGGCGCGGAAGAGGAGTTTGTGGAGGCCTATCCGTTTGTGCCGTATCAATTCCGCCTGCTTCAGGATGTGCTGGTGCAGGTGCGAAAGAGCGGCTCTTCCGGCAAGCATCTCTCCGGCGGCGAACGCTCCATGCTCTCCGCGTTTCAGGAGGCGGCGCAGAGTATGCAGGGCTGCGACGAGCGCGCGTTCGTCCCGTTCTACCGCTTTTACGACACGGTACACACGTTTTTGGATGGCGCTGTCCGCCGCGTGATCGACAGGGCGGAGCGCGACGCGGCGGCGGGCGACGGCCTGAAGCGCGGGGACGTGGATATCCTCAAGCTGCTGTTCCTCATCCGCTATGTGGACGGCATGGCGGGCAATCTGGAAAACCTCTGCACGCTGATGATATCCGACGTACACGACGACAAAATTACCATGCGCCGCGACATTCAGCAGGCGCTTGACAGGCTGGTGCATGAAAACTACGTCTCCCGCAACGGCGAAATCTATCTCTTCCTGACCGACGAGGAGCAGGAAATCAACAACGACATCCGCCGCACGCTCGTCGATCCGACCGAAATCATCGGCAAAATCGGCGAAACGGTGTTCGGCGATCTTTACCCCGGCAAAAAATACCGCTACAAGAACCGCTACGATTTTACCTACGACCAGATGGTGGACAACGGCATCCGCGGCCAGCAGATCGGCGGCATCCGTCTGCGCATCGTGACCGCCGAATCCGATTTGGCGGAGAGCGGCGACAGCAGCCTGCGCCTGCAATCCCGCGCGAACAGCGAGGCCATCGTGCTGCTGGACGGCAACGGCTATTACAACGAAATCGCCGAGGCGCTGCGCATCGCGAAATACGTCAAGAGCCGCAACGTCAGCCAGCTCCCCGAGGCCATCCGCAAGATCATTCAGGCGCGGCAGAGCGAGGCGCGCGAGCGCGAGAGAACCGCCGCGACGCTGCTCCGCGAGGCCATCGTCAAGGGCGCGTTCTACATCGCGGGCGAGCGGATGAACATCCGCGCGCAGAACGTCAAGGACGCGCTGGATCAGGCGATGGGCTACCTGATCGAGGACGTTTACAGCAAGCTGAACTTTGTGACCGCGTTTGCGCAGGGCGATGAGGACATCCGCCGCATCCTCACCGGCGAAAACCAGCAGGAAACCATGCTCGGCGTGGACGCGCCCAACGCGCAGGCGCTCGACGAGATCCGCCAGTTTATGGAGGTGCGCGAACGGCAGCACATCGCCGTCACCGTCGGCGAAATACAGCGGCGCTATCAGGCCGCGCCCTACGGCTGGCGGGAAATCGACGTCGCGGCGCTGATCGCGGCGCTGATGCGCGCGCAGAAATTGCAGCTCATCCGCGATAATCTGGCGATTCCCTACGCCGAGCGCCGCGCGGTGGACTGCCTGAGAAGGCGCGCCGATATGGATAAGACCATCGTTCGGCTGCGCGTCACCCCGTCCGACGCGCTGATGAAAAAGGCGCGCGCGCAGGCGGTCGAGCTGTTTGACACGATGGATATCAAGCAGGACGAGGAAAACCTCTGCGGGCAGATCGTCTCGCTGCTGAGCGAGCGAAAGAAACAGTGCGGCGCGCTGCTGGCGCAGTATCAGGGCGCGACTCCCTATCCGGGCAAGGCCGTCGTGGAGCAGGGCATGACGCTGATCGGCGGCATCCTCGACCGGCGCGGCGACAACGTGGCGATGCTCGAAGCCTTCACCCGCGCGGAGGACGAGCTGCTCGACTGGAAGGAGGACTTCGCGGAGGTCGATTTCTTCTTCAAAAATCAGGCGGGCGTGTTCCGCGACGCGGTTCGCCTGAGCGAACAGGCCGAGCGCGACAGCCATTATTTCGCCGACGAGCCGCAGGCGGTGGAAGCCGCAAAGGCCATCCGCGCCATCATCCAGATGCAGCGCCCCTATCGCGAGGTCAGGCGGCTGCCCGAGCTGAAGGCCGCCGTTCAGCAGGCTTACGCGCGCATCAGCGACGCGCGCCGCGCCCGCGTGGAGGAAACCGTCGTTCAGGCGCGCGGCGACGTGCATACCCTCGCCGGGGACGAGCCGGAGCTGCGCGGCGACATCCGCAAAATCGACGAGCAGCTCGAAGCCTTCAAGGCGCGCGCGCTGGAAGCGGAAAGCCCCGTCGAGCTGGACGCGATCATCACCCAGATTTTCACCTATCGCGACGGCCAGTGCAGGCGGCTGGAGCAGCTTTTGGCGGGGCTGCACGGGCAGAACGCCCCGAGCCTGCGCGTCAAGACCATCCGCCGCTACGACGTGCTGCCGCAGAAGCGGCTGAGCAGCGCGGCGGAGATTGAGGCCTATGTGGAGCAGCTGAAACAGAAGCTCTTGCAGGAGCTTGCGGAGAACGACGCGATTCAGATGAATTGACGAACTCCTTCCGTCGCCTGCGGCGACACCTCCCTCGGGGAGGAAGGTCAAGGGGGGACGAACTCCTTCCGTCGCCTGCGGCGACACCCCCCTCGGGGAGGAAGGTCAAGGGGGGACGAGCGCCTTCCGTCGCCTGCGGCGACACCTCCCTCGGGGAGGAAGGCAGGGATGAGTGAAATCGACACCGAGGAGGATATATCCATGAACAAGACCCAGCTCAAAAATTTCGCCGTCGCCGCGCGCGTGGCGCTCATCGAGCGCGTGAAGGATCGCGCGCGGGGGTTCGGCATTGACGAAAAGACCTGCGCGGGCGGCGCGGTCATCCCCTCCAAAATGGTTCAGACGCTCGGCGGGGCGCTGCTCTCGCAGACGGAAATCAACCAGCGCGACGCGCTGCTGGCGCGCATCCAAAGCCGCGACTACGATCAGGTGATGGAGGAAACCGCCTACACGTGGTTCAACCGCTTCATCGCGCTGCGCTATATGCAGGAGCATAACCTGCTGCCCGTCTCCGTGCGCGTGCTGCCGGATGCGCCGGGGGCGCTGCCTGAATTGGTGCGGCAGGCGCAGAACGTCGAGCTGGACGGCGTGGATTTTTCCCACGTTGTCGAGCTGCTGGAGGGCAACCGAACCGAAACGCTCTATACCGAACTGCTGATCGCGCTGTGCAATCAGCTTTCGGACGTACTGCCGCAGATGTTCGAGCCCATCAGCGATTACACGGAACTGCTCTTCCCCGACGGGCTGCTGCGGGAGGATTCCGTGCTGGCGATGCTGGCGGCGGTGGACGCGGAAAATTGGGCGGATATTCAGGTGATCGGATGGCTGTATCAGTATTACAACACCGAACTCAAGAACGAAACCTTTGAGCTGCTGAAAAAGAATGTCAAGATCACCAAGGAGCGCATCGGCGCGGCGACCCAGCTTTTCACGCCCGAATGGATCGTCCGCTACATGGTGGAAAACAGCCTCGGCCGCCTCTGGCTGGAGGGGCACGACGACCCTGCGCTTCGCCAACGCTGGCGCTATTACATGGATGAAGCCGAGCAGGAGCCGCAGGTCGCCGCGCAGCTTGCGCAGATTCGCGCGCAGGAGAGCCGAATCCAGCCCGAAGAGATCCGCCTGCTCGACCCCTGCATGGGTTCGGGGCATATCCTCGTGTATGCGTTTGATGTGCTGATGGAGATTTACCGCACGCAGGGCTATACCGACCGCGACGCGGTGAGCGCCATCATCGAAAACAACCTCTACGGGCTGGATATCGACGACCGCGCCGCCCAACTGGCGTATTTCGCGCTGATGATGAAGGCCTGCGAACATGACCGCCGCTTCCTCCGCCGCGGCGTTCAGCCGCACGTCTGCGCCGTCGCCGAATGGAACGGAAACCCCAACGACAGCCCCGCGTGGAGCGACGGACAGCGCCGCGCCGCGCGGATGCTTCGCGAAACGTTCACGGATGCGAAAGAATATGGCTCGATCCTCTCAATTCCCAAGCCGCTGGCCGACGCGCTGGATGCACTCGGCGAAAATCCGTTCGGCGGGGAAACCGCGCTCGGCGTGGACGCGGAGAATTTGCAAAGGCTTGCCGCGCAGGCGAAAATCATGGCGCGGAAATATGACGTTGTGGTGACGAATCCGCCGTATATGGGTTCCAGCGGCATGGGCGCAAGGCTGGCGGAGTTTGTGAAAAAGCAGTATCCCGATAGCAAGAGTGATTTGTTTGCGGTGTTTATGGAGCGGGGACGCGAATATACCAAAGCAAACGGCTATCTGGCGATGATTACTCAGCACGCTTGGATGTTCCTTTCCAGCTTTGAAAAACTGCGCGCCAAACTGATGGAGATTGATACCGTCAATATGGCGCACCTTGGCGCAAGAGCCTTTGAGGAAATCGGCGGCGAGGTTGTGCAGACGACGGCATTTGTCATGCAGAATCGGCATGTTCACGGATTCAAGGGCATGTATGCGCGGCTGATCGAGCCGACCACGCAAGACGGAAAGGAAGAGATGTTCCTTGACGGGCAAAACCGCTTCTCCGCGCGGTAGGATAATTTTGAGAAGATTCCGGGGGCACCGGTGGCGTATTGGGTGAGCGAAAAGCTGCTAGATGACTTTGATAACGGAAAAGCGCTTTCTGATTATGCTATTCCGCGCACTGGAATTATGACTGGAGACAATGGAAGGTTTTTACGAATTTGGTGGGAAGTAGGTTTTGAAAAAATAAATTTACATGCTCAAGATGCAAAAACTGCTATAAAATCTTGCTTAAAGTGGTTTCCGTATAATAAGGGCGGAGAATACCGTAAGTGGTATGGAGATAATGACTATATTGTTAATTGGGAAGGAGGCGGGATTGAACTATTTGAAAATGCAAAAAAAGAGAAGAGAAATGCGCAAGATTATCCAGAAAAATATAAATTTAAGCCAGCAATTTCATGGTCACTGGTTACTTCAGGACAACCAGCATTTCGAATTAAAAATAATAATTTGTCAGATATTGCAGGACCGGCATTGTTTACTGAAAATGCGTTTTTTAATCAAATACTATCTTTTTGTAACTCGGTAGTGTCATTGAAAATTCTTACAATGATAAATCCGACTATAAATTTTCAAGGTGGAAATATTGCTCAACTTCCTATATTGGATAGTGAATTAGAAAAAGAAAGAATAAATGAAAGAACGAATGCGAATGTAAATATATCAAGAGTAGATTGGGATTCTTTTGAAACTAGTTGGGATTTTAGGAGACACCCGCTGATTTGAGGTTAAAACTATGGAAAAAAGTGAAAATAAAGATATAAAGATAGATATAAATAAAGATAGCTCGTATACATCGCCAATAATACTTTTTTCTGGAGAAAAATCGAAATTACAGCATTTCTTTCAATATTTGGCAGTAAAACAGAAAATGTCGCCGCTTTCAATGGGAATACAAGAAATAATGGATGGAGAAGAAAAGGATTTATTATGGCAAAGCCTTCTTGGGGCTGCTGAAACGACAGAAGAAAATTTCATATTTGCGCAGCCTCTTAGAAATAAAATCAAAGAAATTAGAGAATTACAATTGAGTGATAATACATTGAATTGTAATAAGGTTAAAGGATTTGTGCGAAAAGACAAAGAGACCCATGAATTGGATGAAGTGCTGAATAGAATACGAAATTCATTTGCACATGGAAGAATAGCCAAAAGTGGCGAATACTTGATATTTGAAGATAAGAAAAATGAATTGACCGCGAGGATTGTTTTAACATTTGATGTTTTAGAAAAGTGGATGAATATTATCAATGCGTTTATTGAAGAACGAAGAAAAATAGCATAAGAGAAACGGAGTGAACCCCACATGTCCCGCCTCATTTCCGACAAATACCGCGAATACCAGCAAACCTGCCAAAACCGCTTTGATACCCTCAAAGCCAACGAAGAAGAACTCAACCGCATTTTTATCGACATTTACGGCTTGCAGGAAGAACTCACGCCCGATGTGGCCGATAAGGATGTGACAGTTTGCCGCATCATCGACGAGCCAAGCGACGAAGAACGCAAAATGCGCTATGTGCTTTCCATGCGCGATGAGATCGTCAGCCTGCTGTCGTATATCGTCGGCTGTATCCTCGGCCGATATTCGCCCTATGTGGACGGCCTGCTTTTCGCGGGCGGCGAATGGGACGACGCGCAGATTCGCGCGCGCATCGAGGAAGGCGCGAAAGCCTGCGATTTCGCCGATCCGTCGCTCGGGCTTTTCTACCCGGACAGCGACGGCATTGTGCCGATTACCGACGAGGCGTATTTCCCGGATGATATCGCGGAGCGCACCGTCGAGTTTATCCGCAAGGTCTACGGCGCGGAAACGCTGGAAGAAAACCTTGCGTTTGTCGCGTCCGCCCTCGGCGGCAGGGGCGAAACCCCGCGCGAGGTCATCCGCAATTATTACCTGAACGATTTTTATGCCGACCACCTCAAAACCTATCAAAAGCGGCCGATTTACTGGCTTTGCGACAGCGGCAAGGCGGGGGCTTTCCGCGCGCTGTTTTATCTGCACCGCTATGACCGCGATACCGTTGGGCGCATCCGCATGGATTATGTGCATGAATTGCAGGATCGCCTGCGCGTGCAGCTCGACGACGCGCGCCGCGCGCAGGAGAGCGGCGAGGGGCGCGCCAAGGCGCAGGCAGGCAAACGCGCGCAGAAGCTGGAAAAGCAGCTCATCGAGCTGGGGCAGTATGAGGAACAGGCGCACCATCTGGCGGATATGCGCATCCCGCTCGACCTTGACGACGGCGTGAAGGTCAATTACGCCAAGCTCGGCGCGATACTCGGCAAAATCAAGTGACGGAGGGGAAGACGATGGATGTACGGCAGGAATTGCTGCGGCGGTTTGCCGCGCCCCTTCCGGAATACTACACGCGGCGCATCGTCGTGTTCGAGGATGACCAGGGCGGTTTCGCCGCCGACGTGGAGCAGATGGAGCTGCCCGGCGTGCGCATCCTCGTCATGCGGGAGGACGAGTGGTTCACCCTGCGGCGGCAGATCGAGAGCGATTACGCGGCGGAGGACATTCTGCTCTACTGCCCGAAGACGTTTGCGCGCTGGCAGGATAACTGGCTGGCGGATGTGTTCAAATACAGCGAGATATTCCGCGCGGATTACTGGTCGCTGCTCTTTGAGGAACTGCACATCGCCGACGGCGTGGATATGCGGCGCTATGCGCGGAAGGTGGGGCGCTTTTTCGCCAGCCGGGATCGCGTGGCGAAGCTGGGCGCGCTCGGGAAGGATTACCGCAGCGAGCAGGAGCTGGAAATCGGCGTGATGAGCGTGCTCTGCGGGCTGAAAAGCGCGTCGCTTTCGGGCGTGCTCGGCGCGGCGGTGCTCGGCGCGCACGAGGAAGAAAACGAGAAGCTGAAAGCCATCGAAAAATTCTGCGGGGCGGACGCATTTTGGCTGCTGGCCGAAAAGGCGATCGGCTATACCGGCAATCGGGACGCGGCGGAGCTGGCCTGCTATCTGCTGACGAGCGCGGCGCTGCTGAACGCGCCGGAGGATGCGTTCGCGGGGCTGCCGGGCGCGGCGGCCTACGCGCAGCAGGCGTATGCGCTGGTCAGCAAGTGGCTGCACGAGGACAGAGAAGCCATGCTGGAAACCTGCCGCGCGGTGGAGGAACGCTACCCCGTCGCGGCGCGGCTGCAAAAGCTCGACCGGGCGGCGCTGCTGCGCGTGTCGGTTTACCCCTGCGCGGACGCGCTGCTGATCCGCGCGGCGCTGACGGCGTTCGCGCGGGATGGCATGAACGTGGACGAGGTGCAGGGCATGATGCAGGCGCGGCGGGAGCTGCCGTGGTGGGGGCTGTACGCGCCGTATGCGGATGCGCTGGGCGCGCTGTGCGAGATGCAGCTCTTCATCCGGGCGTATCGGGACGGCTTCCATTTCACCGACGCGGAGGAGATGTTCGCGGCGTATGCCTCGCGCCTGTGCCGGATGGATACGGCGTATCGCCACCTGTGCTCGGCGGCGGATCGGGCGCTGGCGCTGGGGCTGTTCGCGCTGGAGGACGAATTGAAGGCGGCCGTGCAGGCGGCGGAGCGGCTGTATAAAAACGGCTGCCTCGCGCCGCTGGGCGTGTGCTGGTCGGCGCTGCTGGCGGGGCAGACGCTGGAAACCGCGCTGGCGATTGTGCCGCGGCAGGAGCGGTTTTATGCGGATCATGTGCGCGGGGAGGACGCGCGCACGTTCGTCATCGTCTCCGACGCGCTGCGCTACGAGGTCGCGCAGGAGCTGACCGAGCGGCTGCACGGCAGGCTTTCGGGCAACACGGTCTGCACGGCGATGGTCGGAACGATCCCGACGATCACGCCGGTGGGCATGGCGGCGCTTCTGCCGCACAAAAAGCTGACGCTCACGGAGGAGTTGAGCGTGCTCTGCGACGGCATGCGCACCGACGCGAGCCAGCGCGAGGCCGTTTTGCGGGCGGCGTGCCCGCAGAGCGCCGCGCTGGAGCTGGGCGTGTTTCGGCGGATGACGCGCGCCCAGCGGCAGGAAATCGCGCGGGAGGCGAAGGTCGTCTATCTCTATCAGGATGTGATCGACCGCGCGGGCGAAAGCGACGGCGACGTGTTCGCCGCGTGCGAAACCGCGATGAGCGAAATCGAGCAGGCAATGCGCATGCTGGTCAGCGAGCTGAGCGCCGCGTGCATCTATGTCACGGCGGATCACGGGTTCATCTACACCCGCTCGCCGCTGGAGGAGACGGATAAGGCGGAGCGGGAGCTTGCGGCGGGCGACGTGCTCTGCTATAAGCGGCGCTATGCGGTTGTGCGGGAGAACGTCAGCGACGAGCGGACGCTTTCCATGCCGCTGACGATGCTCGGCCGGCCGGAATGGGCCTGCGTCACGCTGCGCGGCGATCTGCGCTTTAAGCAGCAGGGCGGCGCGTCGCCGTATATGCACGGCGGGCTTTCCCTTCAGGAGCTGGTCGTCCCGCTCATCGCGTATCGCAACAGGAAGGCGGGGCAGAAGGGCTACCGCGCGATCACCAAGGCGAACATCGTGCTGCTCGGCGAGAATCGAACCATCAGCAACGGCATTTTCACGCTGGTGTTTTATCAGCAGGAGGCCTGCGGCGGCAAGGTGCAGCCGCGCACGGTCAACGCGCGCTTTGTGGATCGGCGCGGGCAGCCCGTCAGCGACAGCCACCGCATCATCGGCGACAGCGCCGCGGCGGAGAACAACGACCGCACAACGCGCGTCACCTTCCGCCTGCTGGGCAGCAATTACGATAAAAACGAACGTTACGACCTCGTGCTGACCGATGAAGACGATCGAACCGAACTCGCGCGGGTTCCGTTTACTATCGACATCGTGTTCGGCATGGACTTTGATTTTTAAGGAGGCGGGAACATGGATGCACTGGATCGAAAGATCAACGAGGTGTTTCCGGGAAAGGTCGTCCGAAAGGATTTGACGGCGCTGCTTCGCCGCGGCGCGAACGTGCCGACCTTCGTGCTGGAATATCTGCTCGGCATGTATTGCGCGACCGACGATGAAACGGCCATCGCCGAGGGCGTGGAAAAAATCCGCAAAATTCTCGCGGAAAACTATGTCCGCCCGGAAGAAAGCGAAAAGGTGAAATCGCTCATCCGCGAGCGCGGGGAATACACCGTCATCGACAAGGTCAGCGCCGTGCTGGATGAATACAAAGATATCTACGTCGCGCGGTTTTCCAATCTGGAAATCGAGCCGTTCGTCCTGCAAAGCGATTACGCCGTGAAATACACCAAAATCTTGATGGGCGGCATCTGGTGCATCGCGCGCATCGGCTATACCTATCAGCAGGATTCGATGGAGGACGAGAAGAAGCGCCGCAAAAAGCGCGGGCCGGAGGATTCGCCTTTCCGTATTCTCGGCCTCAAGCCGATTCAGCTCCCCAACCTCGACGCGGCGGAGATGATCGACAAGCGGAAGGAATTTACCACTGAGGAATGGATCGCGATGCTGCTCCGCTCGGAGGGCATGGAACCAGACGCGCTGAGCGAAAAAGAAAAGCTGCATTTCATCGAGCGCATGGTTCCGCTGGCTGAGCACAACTACAACCTTTGCGAGCTCGGCCCGCGCGGCACGGGCAAGAGCCATCTGTATAAGGAAATTTCGCCGTATTCCATTCTGATGAGCGGCGGACAGACGACCACGGCGAACCTGTTCTACTCCATGGCGGCGCACAGGGTCGGGCTGGTCGGCCATTGGGACTGCGTGGCCTTTGACGAGGTGGCGGGCATGCGTTTCCGCGATCTGGACGCGATTCAGATTATGAAGGATTACATGGCCTCCGGCTCGTTTGCCCGTGGGCGGGATATGATTAACGCGGATGCGTCGATGGTCTTTGTCGGCAACATCAACGACAGCGTGCAGAATCTGCTCAAGGTTGCGCACCTGTTTGAGCCGTTCCCGCCCGAATTCAACAACGACAGCGCGTTTTTTGACCGGATTCATTATTACCTGCCCGGCTGGGAAATTCCGAAAATGCGTTCGGAGCTGCTGACGGAAAAGTACGGCCTGATTACGGATTGTCTGGCCGAGTTGACACGGGAAATGCGCAAAAAGGACTGCACGCATCTGCTCGACGCCTATTTCCGCCTGAATAACAAATTCAACAAGCGCGACGAAATCGCCGTGCGCAAGACCATGTCCGGCCTGATTAAGCTGATTTTCCCGGATGAAAACGTGACGGAAGACGAGATGCGCCGACTGCTGGAATACGCGATTGAGGGACGGCGGCGCGTGAAGGAGCAGCTCAAGCTCATGGCCGGGGTGGAATTTGCGGACGTCGCGCTGGGCTATGTGGATGAATACGGCAGTGAAACCGTCGTCTCCGTGCCGGAACAGGCTTCCAATACGCTGATTCCCGCCGAGAAGCTTCCGGCAGGCCACGTGTTTGCGCTCGGCGCAAATCAGATTGACGGCGAAGTGGCGGTCTATCGGCTGGAAAACAAGGTCATTCGCGGCAACGGCAAGATGGAGACGCAGGGCATCGGCGGCAATCGCGCCGTGAACGAATGTGTTGACGCGGCCTGGTATTATTTCATGGACAAGGCGAGAAGCATCCTGCCCGGCACGACGCTTTCGGATCACGATTATCTGCTCTATTATGCCGATCCGCAGAGCAAGGGGCTGAGCACGGAGGTATCCGTGGCGGAATTGGTCGGCCTTTGCAGCGCGGTGGCGAACCGCCCCGTGATGGAGGCGACGGCGGTAATCGGCGAAATCAAGCTGTCCGGCACGATGGGCGAAATCAAAAATCTGGAGAACATCGTCCGCGTGGCGAAGAACGCGGGCGCGAAGCAGCTATTGCTCCCGATTCAAAGCATGCAGGAGCTGATGCACGTTCCGGGCGAGCTGCTGACGGCGGTTCAGCCGATTTTTTACAGCGATCCGATTGAAGCCGTGAAAAAGGCGATTGAGCTGGCATAAAACGGGGAGGGAGAAATGATGCGCTTTATCTGCGCTGCGTGTGGAAAAACGCTGGATTTGCAAGGGGAAGAAGCGAGGTTTTGCCCGTTTTGCGGCAGGGCATACGCCGCGGCTGTCATGGAGGGCGCGCGGGCGGACGCTGTGCAGGCCAAGTATTGGCAGATGACGCGGGCGGCTTATGGGGCGGCCCTGCGCGATATGGCGGACTTTCAGGGCAGACAAAGCCCAAAAAAGGGCTTTCGCCTTGAGCGTCTGACGGACGCGACGAGCAAGAAACAAGCCCGGCAGGAAATCGAGCGCTGTCTGGCGATGCTGGCCAAGCGGCTGGACGCGCCGAAGGAGACGGAACAGCGCGCGCCGACCGACGCAATCGACACGTTCGGCAGGCAGTTGGCGCGGATTTTGGGCGGGGAAATCCCTGAAAGTGCGCCGCCTAAAGAGGACGAAAAGCCGGAAGAAAAGAAAAAGCAATACGACGAAGCCAAAAAACTGCTCGATGCGCTGACGCGAACGCAGGCGACGCTCAACCGGCTGATGGATGAAAACGGCACATTTATTTTTGCCGATGCAGCGGAGGCGAAAAAGGCGAAGCAGCCGATGAACGAGCAGGCCGAGAAGCTGATTGCGCTTTCGCAGAAGGACTACGATCCGATTTTCGGCGAATCGTATGAGCCGTTTGTCGCCGCATATATGCAGGCCATGGCGGCTGTCGCCGAGCTGGTTCGGCCGAAAGAGAAGGACGCATCCGCCGACGCGAGGGCATGGGCGGAAAAACTCGACTTCTTGCTCGATCAGGCGTATCAAAATCGGAAGGACATGATGGCCGTCTGGCGGGAGACGGACGCGGTATGCGCCGCATTTGAAAAACGGCTGGAGGAAGAACGGAAAAAGGACGAGTGAGACGGAGGAGGAAAAGAGATGGATATGCCGTTTGCGTTTGACGATAGGCAGACGGCGTTCTACGGGTTAGAACAAGGGTCATCCTCCGCAAATCGGAAGATGACCCTTGCCCTATTGGTTAGGAATGGCGCTTTGCGCTCTCCCGCGCATGGGGCGCTCGGCCTGTTCGATCGGGCGCTTCAGCATATGGATTGCGTGTTCATTGTATTCCTCGCATCCTTGTGGTGTCGGTTATAAAGGGCTTGTTGCAACTATCGGAGTGATTCCGATCCGTCTCCTTTCATTTGTTTTGTTTATCACACCGCAATACTTGAGATAAAAAGAAGAAATCCGAACCCATCCCCAATCGGGATGATGTTCGGATTTCTTGGGTTTGGTGGAGCATAGGAGATTCGAACTCCTGACCCCAACACTGCCAGTGTTGTGCGCTACCAACTGCGCTAATGCCCCGTCAACGTTACATATTATATCGCAGAATTTTGCCTGCGTCAAGCCCCTTTTTCAACTTTTTTGCATGAAACGGCAAAAAATGCATCGCATGGGCTGACCTCAAAGGGGAAGCGCTTGCTTTTGGTTTGCGAAATGGGTATAATAACGAAAAAAGACAGGCGCGGAGGGATGACATGGCTCAAAAATATACGCGAAACATGATTCGCAACGTGTTTATCGAAATGCTGGATGAACGCCCCTTCGACGAGATCACCGTGACCGATCTGGTGACGCGGTGCGAGATCAACCGCAAGACGTTTTACTATTATTATCAGGATTTATATGCCGTGCTGACGGAGATTTTCGAATCGGAGCTGGAAACCGTGCTCGGCGGCGTGAAGGAGCATGTCACGTGGGAGGAGGGCATCACACAGGCGATGCAGATTGCCCTGCGGCATAAGCGCGCCGTCTACCACGTGTATCACTCCATGCAGCGCGAGTCGCTGGAAAAATACCTCTACAACGTCGCGGGCGAGGTCATGCGCCGCTATGTCGAGCGGCAGAGCGAGGGGATTCACGCCAGTCAGGGGGATAAGGATATCATCGCCCAGTTTTATCAGAGCGCGCTGACCGAAATGGTGCTCAACTGGATCGGACAGGGGATGAAGGAAGACGGGCTGGAAATGATCACCCGTATTGGCCAGCTCTTTGACGGCAACATCCGCGCGTCGCTCAAGCGGAGCGAGAGCCTGCCGGTTCGCCCGTGGAAGGGCGGATTGAACGCCTAAAAAGACGGACGCACAGGAACATGTGCGTCCGTTCTTGTTTAAATGATATAGTCAAACCCCGCGTCGTCGTTTTTCATCAAATCGGCCAGGGTATAGCTTTCCAGATAATCATAAATCAGCTTGCTGAGCCCCTGCCACATCGGGTAAGTGCGGCAGTTCACCATGCGGGCGCACGGCTCATGCGGTTCGCAGAGGCAGGCGACGGGCGCAAGCTGGCCTTCCGTGATTTCCAGAATTTTGCGGACGGTAAACTGATCCGGCGTGCCGTTGAGCCGATAGCCGCCGCCCTTGCCGCGCACGCCGATGAGCACGTTGTTCTGCACGAGCAGCTTGACGATGCTTTCCAGATATTTTTCGGAAATCTCCTGTCGGGCGGCGATCTCTTTGAGGGGCACGTAGCCGCCCCCGCGCTCGTGCTCGGCCATATCCACCAGCATGCGCAGCGCATAGCGGCCTTTGGTTGAAATCATCATCGGGTTGTGTGCCTCCTTCGTCCCCGGCCATGTGCGGTCGGGGGCGTTTTTTGATGGATGGGAATTGCATAAAATCGCCCGCGTCTGCATGGCTTCGATGCTTTGCAGACTTCGGCGGAGAGGAAGGCGGGCGCGACCCGCTTTTGATTACCCATTATACCACGGGGTAAATAAAAATTTCAAGAAAAGGGTGCAAAAACGCTTGACATCCGCCGAATATGGGATTATAATTCCGACAACCAACCGGAAAGGTGGGTTGTAAACGCCGAAAAGGAGGAATTTGCCATGAGCAGGATCTATACCGGCGCCGATCAACTGATCGGCCACACCCCGCTGCTGGAGCTGACCCACATCGAGAAGAAGGAGGGGCTGAACGCCCGAATCCTCGCCAAGCTGGAATATTTCAACCCCGCCGGTTCCGTGAAGGATCGGATCGCGAAGGGGATGATTGACGATGCGGAGGCCGCGGGCGCGCTGAAACCCGGCAGCGTCATCATCGAGCCGACGTCGGGCAACACCGGCATTGGCCTGGCTTCCGTCGCGGCGGCGCGCGGTTACCGCATCATCATCGTCATGCCGGAGACGATGAGCGTCGAGCGCCGCCAACTGATGAAGGCGTATGGCGCGGAGCTGGTGCTCAGCGACGGCGCGAAGGGCATGAAGGGCGCGATTGCCAAGGCGAACGAGCTGGCGGCGGAAATTCCGAACAGCTTCATCCCCGGTCAGTTTGTGAACCCGGCGAACCCGGCGGTGCACAGGGCGAGCACCGGCCCGGAAATCTGGGCGGATACCGACGGCGCGGTGGATATCTTCGTGGCGGGTGTCGGCACGGGCGGCACGATCACCGGCGTGGGCGAATACCTCAAGGCGCAGAACCCGAACGTGCGGGTGGTTGCGGTGGAACCGGCGTCCTCCCCGGTGTTGAGCCGCGGCGTTGCTGGCGCGCACAAGATTCAGGGCATCGGCGCGGGCTTTGTGCCGGAGGTGCTGAACACGAAGGTCTACGACGAGGTAATCGCGGTGGAGAACGAGGATGCGTTTGCAACCGGCCGCGAGATCGGCCGCAGCGAGGGCGTGCTGGTGGGCATTTCCTCCGGCGCGGCGGTCTATGCGGCGATTCAGCTGGCGAAGCGCCCGGAAAACGCGGGCAAGAACATCGTCGTGCTTCTGCCGGATACGGGCGACCGCTATCTGTCCACGCCGCTGTTTGCGGAATAACGGGGGAACGCCCGGGGCTTTGCCCCGACCCCTGCCGAAGGACGGCGCTTTGCGATTCGGAGCAAAATATCATAGACGGAGAGACTGTCAAGCTAACAACACCGATATTTCAAGAGTACAACTAGGTATTTGCGCCCGAAGGTTTCCAAAGGGGTTTTCGGTTGTTGCTGCCAGTGGCAGAAACAAACAATCGAAAACGAAAGCCCTTTGGTGGGGCGATGGGGCAAAGCCCCATATTCCCAAAATGCTTAGATATTTGCTTCTTGAAATGTTCGGTTTGAAGCTTGACAGCTTTTTTTGCGCATAGAAAATTCCATAAAATCGTCCGCAAAGGCGATATATCGGTTTAACCGAGGAAAGAGGCTGAACCATAGGACGAAACTATGACTGGCGGCAGGAAACGGGGATTTGACCTTTACGGTCTCTGCCCGTATAATACAGTCACCGGATCGGAAAACGATCATCCAAAACGAAACAGGGGGATTTGAACATGCTGTTTCATCCGGGCGGGAGCAGAAGCCGAATGTGCTGAGCGCCGAACCCCGCCGCCAAACATCGTTTTGATATCATAAAGGAGATTGCATCATATGAATCGCATTGCTAAGAACATTGTTACGCTGGCCGCGACGGCCGCGCTCGCCCTGACCTCTGCCGCCGCGCTGGCGGCCGCCCCGCTCCAGCTCGGTGTGCCGGACGACGGCACAAACCTCTCCCGCGGCATCAAGCTGCTGGAAGCCGCAGGCTTCATCGAGGTTGATCCGGCGGCGGGCTACACCCCGGAAATCAAGGACATCACCAAGTACCTCTACAACGTGGAGGTGACCCCGATTGCGGCGAACACGCTGCCCTCCACGCTGGGCGATTTCGCCGCCTCCACCATCAACGGCACCTACGCCGTGCCCTACGGCCTGATCCCCTCCCGCGACGCGCTGCTCATCGAGAAGCAGGACGAGAACGGCGAAAACCCGTATGTGAACGTGGTCGTCGCCCGCACCGCGGATAAGGACAACGAGGTTTACAAGAAGGTCGTCGAGGCTTATCAGACCCAGCTTGTCGCGGAGTTCCTGCTGGTCAATTACCACGAGACGTTCTTCCCGGCCTTCCCGTATGACGAAGGCGCGACGTTTGCCGTGACCGAGGACAACGTTTCCGAGATTTCCGGCTACAAGTCTTCCAAAGAGGGCAAGACCGTCGTGAAGATCGGCGTGTGCGGCGGCGTGAGCAACAACGAGCAGTGGATCGCGACACAGAAGGTGCTCGACGACGAGGGCGCGAACATCTACATCGAGCTGGTGGAGTTCGACGCATACAACCTGCCCAACGAGGCGCTCAACAGCGGCGACATCGACCTGAACGCCTTCCAGCACAAGGCCTACCTCGCCAAGGACTGCGGCGCGAACGGCTATGATCTCACCGTCATCGGCGATACCCTGATCGCCCCGCTGTGCATCTACTCCGAGAAGTACGATTCCATCGACGCGATCAAGGAAGCGGTCGGCGCGAAGTAAGCAAAGGGCACCCTTTCAACCGGTACGGCCTGCAAAAGGGCCGTACCGGCTTTTCCTGTTTATCATTGATAAAGCGAGGTATCCCCATGATTCAAATCGGGCACATGAACAAGGTGTTTCACCTCAAGAGCGGCGACGTGACCGCGCTGGACAACGTGACCCTCAACATCGAGGACGGCATGATTTACGGCGTGATCGGCTATTCCGGCGCGGGCAAATCGACGCTGGTGCGCTGCCTGAATCTGCTGGAAACGCCGGACGACGGCACGCTGAGCGTCGGTGATTCCGGCGTGATTACGCTCAGGGGCGGCAAGGCCTACGACGCGCAGGGCAGGAAGCTGACCGAAAGAAAGCTCGGCGCGATGCGGCGGGGCATCGGCATGATCTTCCAGCATTTCAACCTGCTGGATCGTTCGACCGTGTTTGAAAACATCGCCTATCCGCTGCGCTACACCGGCATGAAGAAGGCCGATATGGAGGCGCGCGTGTTTGAGCTGCTGGATCTGGTTGATCTGCGCGACAAGGCGGACGTGTACCCCTCCCAGCTTTCCGGCGGGCAGAAGCAGCGCGTCGCCATCGCCCGCGCGCTGGCGAACAAGCCGCGGGTGCTGCTCTCCGACGAGGCGACCAGCGCCCTCGATCCGGACGCGACGGAGGCCATTTTGAACCTGCTCCGCGATTTGAACCGCAAGCTCGGGCTGACCATCGTGCTCATCACGCACGAGATGGCGGTCATCAAATCCATCTGCCGGCGCGTGGCGGTGATGGAGAACGGGCGCGTTGTCGAGGAGGGCGACGTATACGATGTCTTCGCGCACCCGCGCGCGGCGATCACTCGCCGGTTCGTCGCCTCTGCGTCCGCGCTGAGCAAGGTGGATAAGCTCATCGAAGAGGGGAGCGCGCTGGTCAAACCCGCCGCCGACGAGAAGCTCGTCCGCCTGACCTTCCATAAGGACTGCGTGGGCGAGCATGTGATCTCCACCGTCTCCCGCGAATTCGGCGTGGACATCAACATCGTGCTGGCCAACGTCGAGGTGATCGAGGATAATCCGCTGGGAGGCATGGTCGCCCTGCTCGGCGGCGGGGAAAAGCAGGTGGCCGCCGCGCTCCATTACCTGAACGAAAACCATGTGTATACGGAGGTCATTGCCGATGGAAGCATTTGAAACGCTGATTGAGCGGATTGCGCCGAATCTGTACGCCTATCGGGATCGTTTTTTCACCAGCTTCGCGGCGACGTTTGAGATGTTCGGCAAGGCGGGGCTGATCGCGTTTGTCGTCGGCCTGTTCTTCGGCGTGCTGCTGGTGGTGACGCGCAAGGGCGGCGTGCGCGAGAATCTGCTCGTCTATCAGGTCGTGAACATCGTCATCAACGTATTTCGCTCGATTCCGTTTATCATCCTGCTGATTTTCCTCATCCCGCTGACGCGCGCGGTGGTCGGCTCGGCCATCGGCGTGAAGGGCGCGATTCTGCCGCTGGTGTTCGGCACGGTGCCGTTTTACACGCGCCAGGTCGAGGTCGCGCTGGCCGGCGTGAACGAGGGCAAGGTCGAGGCCGCGCGCAGCATGGGTTCGGGTACGCTGGGGCTGATCTTCCGCGTGTATCTGCACGAGGCCGTGCCGGAGCTGATTCGTGTGACGACGGTGACGGCCATCAGCCTCATCGGCCTGACGACGATGGCCGGTGCGGTCGGCGCGGGCGGCATCGGAAGCTTTGCCATCAACTACGGCCAAAACCAGAACCATCAGGATATCGTCAATGTCTGCGTGGTGGTGCTGCTGATCGTCGTGTTCATTTTGCAAAGCCTGGGCAATGCGCTGGCGCGGCGCACGACGAACAGGGGTCTGTTCCGGAAAGTGCATAAGTAAAGGATACGTTGGGGCTTTGCCCCAAACCCCAGAAGGGAACTGAGTTCCCTTCACCTTCCGCCTTATGGATTGCTTCGCAATCCGGAGGGAAAAAACATTGCATATCATAAAAGCGGCGTTCCCGTCAAAAGGAGCGCCGCTTTCTTTTTGTGTTACACCAAAGTCCCTGCCGTCATTTTTTAACCGTTTCCAAAGCCAAAGTCCACGACCTCATCTTTTTCGACTTTCAAATCGATTATCGCATACACGTCGGGTATGCCGTCCCTGCGCATCTCATCCGTCGAATAGAAGGACACCATATACGTCAGCGGGGCTTCGCTTCGCGGCACATAGTTGCACTGCACCCACGTGCTGCACGCGTCCAGCATCTCCCTTGTCACGGGTTCTTCGCTGCCGTTATACGGCGTTTGCTGTTCAAGCAAAATCCGCTTTGCTTCTTCCACAGCTTTTTCATAGGAAAGCTCGTCGTCCTTCGGCTCTGTGATACAGTAACCGATGGCGTCGTCCTGAACGAATTTGTAATCTTCAAGGGTGCCTTTTACAAATCCGGTTTTTTCCGGCACATCCAACGTCCGTACATGAATCCAGCCGTTGTTGCAGCCCAAAATCTGCGTCCAGCCCAAGTTCGTCCGCGCGATTTCTTCGGATTGTGCGTCGCATGCCTTCATCACCCTGACCTCGCCCGTTGACGCATACGAAGTGATTCGGCCCAACAGTGTGCGGATGCCATCCTCGGTATACGCCAGAACATAGACATTCATATAACCCGTCAGACTGCCGTTGTCTTCATCTCCCATCCGCACGCGAACCCATTTCCCCTCCACATCCAAAACCTGAACGCGCACGTTGGGATAATAGGTCATGATCACGTTTCCATTCGGCTGATCCAGCAGTTCCGCCATGCCGCGCGTTGCGGCCGGGCCGACCGTCGGCGTATCATACTCCGCCGCCCAATCCGCGCGCGTCTGCGTCGGGATTGCACCCGTCCACTGTCCGGCCTGCGCCGTCTGGCTGATCATCAGGCTCACTGCCAAAACCAACAATCCGATTTTCCCTTTCATGTCTTATCCTCCTTTTTTCGGGGAATGCAAAAAGCCCTTCCCGCATCTCTACTCATAAAGACGAGCGCAGGAAGTGGAAAATTTCACTTGATTAAAAATTTTTACAAGTTTTGGAAAACCTCGCCCAGCTTTTCATGCAGCGCAAGGTTAGCGATATCATCTCTTGGCGTAACGGGAATGCGTTCCCAGATTA